>Ga0187827_10000012_pt1 | contig 260461 bp, 247 predicted proteins | sample ETNtaG_39_FD_167969 | JGI IMG/M metagenome (GOLD analysis project Ga0187827, IMG submission 167969) | Marine microbial and viral communities from oxygen minimum zone, Eastern Pacific Ocean - ETNP2014_SV_150_PacBio MetaG (Illumina Assembly) | ecosystem: Environmental > Aquatic > Marine >...
ATTCACCCGTCGGGTGTGCCATGCCAACCACTCCATCAACTCCTCAACATATTGATTCTTATAGCATAATCTCCATCTCAGGGCATCGATTAACGAGTTCATCTGGGAAATGGGGGCTATACAGCCTTCGCCGGAACCCTGGCCTTGTCGGGCGGCACCATCGTTGGCGACGGCGATTGGGATCTGGAAACCTATTGGCCAACCAACCATTGCGGCGAAACCGAGCCGATGGACCTGGCCGATTATACCCGCTATCAGATCTATTTCTATGAATTGGGCGAGACCTTTTACCGCAACGAAAATAAGACCATCTATCCCACAACCGATATTGATATGCCGACTGGCTACAATACCGTTACGCCCTCGGCGGCCTCAATCCCGGCTCCTGGTGTGCCGACGTCGTAGGCTTCGAGCGACATTAAGCGGCGGGTTCTGAAAATTGCTGTATTGGACTGCACGGACCTCGGCGTGCAGGGTAGCGGCACCTATCCCATTTATGGCCACTATGTCGAAGTATTCCTGAAAGAAGAGATGACCACCACCGAGGCCGCCACTTATACCGAAATCGTCTACCCCCTTTTGCAGCAGTATTCAGATGATGTGCACGTCAATGTCCAGCTTGTTGATTAATGTGTTTGGCACCGCCAAGGCTACCCTCGTTTGTCTCCGGGCCGTGGTGCCGGTGGAGTTCGCGCTGCTGCTTCTTACCCTGGGCGCCCTGGAAGTCGCCCGATCATGTTCGATGTTCACTAGGTTAGCGAAGCCACGCGCCGCGGTCAGCGTGCAGCCATGACCTATAATCCCGGCCTGCCTGATCAATTGGATTTGCCTGGTTTAGACACGACCCGGCTGGCCCATACCACGGTGCCAGCTTCCTAAGAAAGCCCCGGCATGCTCTAACCGAGTAGGGCGCTGGCAAAGACCAGCCAGCCAAACCGGGTGTTGGAACGGAATTTGACCATGCAATCCTCGGGATCATCGATATTGACCCTGCCGGCCTGCCAGGCCAGTTGCAACGCCGCCACCGCCAGCCCGGCCAGAAACAACGGCCCCAACTGCGCCGCCCAGCCAGCCATCCCAAACAGCATGATCGCCAGGCCGTAAAACAGCCACAGCATGGGCCGGGTGCGGGCGCCCAGCTTGCGGGCAGAGGATTTTACGCCGATCAGGGCGTCGTCCACCTTGTCCTGGTGGGCATAGATGGTGTCGTAGCCCAGGGTCCAGGCGATGCCGCCCAGATACAACAATATGGGCGCCAGACCCAACTCGCCGCGCACGGCGGCCCAACCCAACAAGGCGCCCCAGTTGAAGGCTAGGCCGAGAAAGACCTGAGGCCACCAGGTGATGCGTTTCATGAAGGGATAAATCACTACCGGGGCCAGAGACATCACGCCGATCCACAGAGCAAAGCTATTGAAGCGCAGCAGAATATTCAGGCCGATCAGGGCCAGCAGCGCCATGAAGGCGCCCGCCTGGCCAATAGTGATCTCGCCGCTGGGGATAGGCCGGGTACGGGTCCGTTCCACCTGGCCGTCGAAATCCCGGTCGGTGATATCGTTCCAGGCACAACCCGCCCCACGCATCACCAGGGCGCCAATGGCGAATGCCGCCAGCAGCCAGGGACTGGGAAAACCGGTGCTAGCCATGGCCAGGGACCACCAGCACGGCCACAATAGCAACCAGGTGCCGATGGGCCGGTCCAGCCGGGCCAGTCGCAAATAAGGTCGCAGGCGTGCGGGCGCATGCTGGGCGATCCAGCCTCGATCGGAAATATCAGTGAAAGATTCCCCGCTTGGGGGCGATGATTCCACTGGTGTTTTTGGTGTCTCCATCGGGCTAAGATAACGCAGAATGGTGATGAGTTTTGGATTTTTGAGGTCATGGCGCAGGATAGACGGCGGGTCAAAGTCCGCCTCCATGTGAAGGATGATCTGGCGGTGGACGGCGTCGTCGGGTTGGAAGCCAGCCAGGCGCATTATTTGCGCTCGGTCCTGCGCCTTGGCCCTGGCGACGAGGTGGCATTGTTCAATGGTCGGGATGGCGAGTGGCGGGCTTGCATTGATACTATTGGCAAGGGCTGGGCTTCGCTGGAATTGACGGAACAGAGCCTGCCCCAACCCATCGAGCCCGACATCTGGCTGCTGTTCGCGCCGATCAAGCGGGGGCGGGTGGATTTTCTGGTGCAAAAAGCGACGGAACTGGGCGTCGGCACCCTATTGCCCGCCACCACCAGGCGCACGGTGGTGGATCGGATCAATCTGGTGCGCCTGGGCACCACTGCGGCGGAAGCGGCGGAACAATGTCGCCGTCTCAGCGTGCCGGTACTGGAACCAGTGCAGCCCCTGGAAAAAATACTGGCGTCCTGGCCCGAGGAACGCCGCCTGCTGTTCTGTGACGAGGCTGGTGGCCCACCGGCGATCGAGGCCATGATGGGCCATGGCGAGGGACCTTGGGCCATTCTGATCGGCCCCGAAGGCGGCTTTAATCCAGATGAAAGCCGCGCCTTGCGGCAATATCCCTTTGTCGTGCCCATGTCACTAGGGCCTCGAATTCTGCGCGCCGAGACCGCCGCCATCGCCGCTCTCAGCCTCTGGCAAGCGGTGCTCGGTGATGGCCGTTCATGACCAACGCACTTGCATCCCCACTTGCATCCGGGGCCAGCATATATTAACTCGAATATAGCTATTCCGCGCACGAAGGGTTCGGGAGGCTTTCTGACGGCAAGCCGAGGTTGTTGTAAATGTCCGAGAATTCCGCCGGCGCGCCGCCGCCAATCGAAGATTTTTCTGAGCTTGTGGCCTATATCGCCGATGGTGTTAAGCCCCGTGACCGTTGGAAGATAGGTACCGAGCATGAGAAATTCGCCTATCGCCGTTCCGACCTGGGCCGCCTGGATTATGATGGCCCCCAAGGCATCCGAGCCATGCTCGAAGGGCTGCAGCGTTTTGGCTGGAAGCCGGTGTCCGAGGCCGGCAATGTCATTGCCCTGGCCCAGGATGGCGCCTCCGTCACGTTGGAGCCGGGCGGGCAGTTTGAATTGTCCGGCGCGCCGCTGGAAAACCTGCATCAGACCTGCGCTGAGGTGCATAACCATCTGGCCCAGGTAAAGGAGGTAGCCCAGGCTATGGACGTGGGCTTTCTGGGCCTTGGTTTCGATCCGAAATGGCGGCGTGGAGATGTCCCGGTAATGCCCAAGGGGCGTTATAATCTGATGCTGGCCTATATGCCCACCAAGGGCAAATTGGGGCCGGACATGATGCTGCGGTCCTGCACGGTTCAGGTCAATCTGGACTTCGGCTCGGAAGCCGATATGGTGCAGAAGTTCCGCGTCTCCCTAGCTCTGCAGCCCCTGGCCACGGCGCTATTCGCTAATTCCCCCTTTACCGAGGGCAAGCCGAACGGTTTCCTATCCCTGCGCAGCCAGGTCTGGACCGATACGGACCCCGACCGCACGGGCATGCTGCCCTTTGTCTTCGACGGCGACATGGGCTTTGAGGCCTATGCCCGCCATGCCCTTGATGTGCCAATGTATTTCGTCTATCGCGACGGCAAATATCTGGATGCCACAGGGCAGTCGTTCCGTGATTTCATGGCTGGGAAGCTGCCCGCCCTGCCGGGCGAAAAGCCGATTATGAAGGATTGGGAAGATCACCTGACTACTCTGTTTCCCGAAGTCCGGATGAAGAAATTCCTGGAAATGCGCGGCGCCGACGGCGGTCCTTGGACCAGTCTGTGCGCCTTGCCGGCTCTTTGGGTGGGTCTGTTGTATGACCAGGGTGCCCAGGATGCGGCCTGGGACTTGGTCAAGCATATGACGGTCGGGGAAATGGCCAGAATCCGTGACGAAGTGCCCCGCCTGGGTCTGGCAACGCAAATGGACGATGGCCGCAGCTTGTTGGATCTGGCCGGACCTGTCTTGGAGATAGCGGAGGGCGGCCTGCGGGCCCGGGCCCGACCTGGCGTAGTTTCGGCGGACGAAACCGAATATCTTGTCACTTTGCAGGAAACCGTGGCCGCGGGCCTTACCCCGGCGGAGGTCCTGCTGGACCGTTACAATGGCGAATGGAGACAATCGGTGGATCCCATTTTCACGGAACTCGCCTACTAGTGTCCACGCCCACGCTACCTTCCGATTTTGCCGAAGCCTTCACCGTCCCGACGACGGGCGGGCTGGAACTGCGCGTTTACCGCCTGCTCAAGGTGCCAGACGAGGCTGTCCCGGCGCTGATCTTTGCCCATGCCAATGGTTTTAACGCTGGATGCTACCAACCGTTTCTAAGCCGTTTGAGCGCGCATTTCCGGGTCTTCGCTTATGATGCCCGTGGTCACGGCAATTCTTCCCGGCCCTTGGATAATCTGGAACATGATTATGCCATGGTGCGCTTTGCCGAAGACCTCAGCGCCATCACGGCGCGGGTGCGCCGGATGATCGGCCCCGATTCGGGACTGCATTTCGCCTCCCATTCCCTGGGCGGCCTGGGGGCGGTGTTGATGGAGGCTGAATTGGATGAAGCCCCGTTCGACAGCCTGACCCTGTTCGAGCCGCCGATCTATCCCCCGGACGACCACCCGGAACGCGCCGCGGCCCTTATGCATGTGCCGATCTTTATTCGTTGGGCGGCCGGCCGGCGGGGGATATTTCCCGACCGCCAGGCGCTGCGGGCCGAGATGGACAATATCATCACTTATCGCCGCTTTGCCCCAGAGATGATGGAAGCCTATGTGGCTGCGGCGGTGGAGGCGGGGCCTGATGGCGGTCTGGTGTTGCGTTGTCCCGGCGTGATCGAATCCGCGATTTACGGCAATTGCCCCTATAGCGGTATTTTCGAGCAGACGGCGGTGGTGCGGACGCGGGCCCGCATCTATGGCACCGATCAATCCGTGCTGCCTGAGCTGCATTCCTGGGCGCCGGGCACCATGGCCTCGATCGCCGCCAACATGACCCAGGCGGAGGCGCGCACCATGCCGGGCTGTTTGCATCTGATGGTACAGGAAGATCCTGCTGCCTGCGCCGCCGCCGTCGCCGATCACGCGCTGGACTAGCGCGGCCTGCCCTAGTTAAAAACTTGATTTGGCAGCCAATTGGCCAACAGGGGGAAGGCCATGGCCAGGCTGATAACTAGCAATTGCGGCCCGACAATGGGGATGATGCCGCGATAGATCACCACCAAGGCAAACGGCAGCATCAGCAACAACAGGCCAACTAACTCAATGCGTTCGCACGCCTTGGGCCGCAGCCTCTCGCGAATGATATCGACCCGGATATGGGCGCCGCGCACATAGGCATAGCCAAGCGTCAACAAAACCAGAAAAACGAACAATTCCCACTCCAGATATTGCGGGAAGGAGGAGGCGTAGCCGAACACCTTGCGGGCGACGATCTCGAAAACGCGGGTGCAAATTATGAAAGGCAGAATGACCAGGGCGCTCCAAAAACCAATGCCGGCGACCGACCGCTTGATCCTGCCCAAGACTACCAAAAGCTTTTCCCTTACCGGAGCAGCACGAAATGCCTACCAAATTCGTTGCCGCAGTCCGGCGCGATCGCGGCGACGCTGGTACATGTTATGAAAGTCCAGCTGAATGGCGATCAGGGCGGGAATGACGAGCAGAACCAGGATGGTGGCGAATGCCAGCCCGAAAATCATGGTAATCGCCATGGGGATCAGGAACTGCGCCTGCAGGCTGGTTTCAAATAGTAATGGCGTCAGCCCGCCGATGGTCGTCAATGAGGTCAGCATAACGGCGCGCAGGCGGTCCTGGCTGCCGGCCACGATGGCGTGGATGGTCTCCTCGCCAGCGCTGATACGCTCGTCGACGGTCAAAACAAGAATAATGGAATCATTGACCAGAATGCCCGATAAACCCAACAGGCCGACCACGGTTAACAGACTCAAATCAAAACCCAACAATAGATGCCCGACGACCGCGCCGATAACGCCGAAGGGGATCACCGCCATGACCACGATGGGCCTGGTGTAGGAGGAAAAGACCCAGGCCAGGATGACATAAATCGCCGCCATGCCGACCAGGGCGCCAAGTTCCATATCGGCCATGGTGCGGGCCTGTTCCTCGGCCCGGCCGGCGAAACTGTATTGCAAGCCGTGGCGACGCGCGATATTGGGCAGTTCGCCGTCTTCCAGAGCTTCTATCAGCTTGCCAGCGCCAATCTTACTTTCATCCAATTCGCCGATGATGGCGATTTCGCGCTGGCCATTCTTGCGCCGAATACGGGCAAAGCCGGCGCTTTCCCGCATGGACACGACCTCGCTCAGCGGCACGTCCGCACCCGAGGGGCTACTCAGATATAGGTTCAACAAATCCTCCGTAGTGATCGCGCCCCGGGCATACTGGACCTTGACCGTGACCTCCTCATCGCCACGGGGGAAGCGTTTCGCGATGGCGCCTTGAAAGGCCGCGCGAACCTGCCCGCCAACGCTATCGGTGGAAAAGCCAAGGGCCCGGCCTCTGGGCGTTACCTCAAGAATAACCTCCTGTTTGCCATAGGGCAGGTCGTCTTCCACATCGCTGACGCCAGGGAAGCGTTCCAGTAGTGTCTTAATCTCGCGCGTAGCGTCCTTTAGGTCCCGCGTGCTACCGCCGCTGAGGCGGATATCGATCTCCTTGCCCGGTGGACCGCCCCGACGTTCGTTCAGATTGACCCGCTCGACGCCTGGCTGCATCTCGATATTGCTGCGCCAGGCCGTGATGAAGTCCGGCATGCGGACTTGACGATGATCCGAGGGGGCCAGCTCCACGTACAGACCTCCATACTTGTCTCCGCGCACAGATTGAAATTCGTTGGCCTGGGTCCGGCCCAGTTTACCAAATATAGAATGGATCAAGTCCTCACCATTCCCTGTCCGTGCCGAAAATTGATTGACCACGCTGTGGGCAGCGCGCTCTAACTCGCGAACCATGGCCTCGGTCTTCTCGCGTGGCGTGCCGGGCATCATCACCACGTTGCCGTAAACAATGTCACCCTCGGGCGCGGGAAAGAACTGAAAGCCTATCCGGCCGCCGGCAATGATGCCAAGGGCGAGCATCAGAGCGCCGACGGCGCAGGCCAGGGTAAGATAGCGCCAGTCTACGCAGACTTCCAACGCCCGGCGGTAGGGGCCATTGCGAAAGCGGTCAAAGTGATTATTGAACCAAGCCCGCGGCTGGGATTCCCGATCGCCACTATGCGACAGCGCGCCCCGCAAATGACCGGGCAGAACCAGAAAACATTCACCCAGCGAGGCGATCAGGACCGAGACAGCGACCAAGGGGATCGCGCTTAGAATCGTGCCGATAATGCCACCGATAATGAACAGCGGCATAAAGGCGGCGATGGTGGTCAGCGAAGAGGCCACGACCGGCGCCAGCATGCGCAAGGCGCCCTCTTCCGCCGCCGCTGTCGGGTCCAGGCCCCTGCGGCGTTGCGAGGTACTGTGTTCACCGACCACAATGGCGTCATCCACGATGATGCCCAGGGTCATGATCAAGGCGAACAGACTGACCATATTGATGGATTGCCCACTTAACAGCATTACGCCCATGGTGGCCATGAGCGCGACCGGAATGCCGGCGGCGACCCAGATGGCGACACGTAAATTCAGGAAGATAAACAGAATGATCAAGACCAGAATCAGACCGCCCAGGCCGTTCTTAAGCAGAATGTTGATGCGCTCACGGATCAGTCCGGCCTGTACGTCGTAATGTTCCAGTGTCAAGGTCGGCGGCAGTGTGAGGCGAAGTTCCGCCAGATAGTCATCCACGGTCTGCGAGATATCCAATGCATCGGCGCCGACCGCGCGCTTTACGTGCAGTTCAATGGCCCGGTCCGCCGATAGCCGGCCTTCGGGCGCCTTGTCGTCGAAGGCTTCGCGAACCTTGGCGACATCACGCAGACGGATTTTCTCGCCGTTCGGTAGCGAGCGGATTTCGATCTCGCCCAAACCGACCGCCGTGGTTACCAAGCCGAGGCTGCGGATCTGCTTTTCAACTTGGCCCTCGATATTGCCAGACGGCAGATCCTGGCTGCGGCTGTGGATGCGAGCGGCGACATCGTTCAGGCTTAAACCAAGTCGGCGCAGGGCTCGGGGCGTCATATCAACCCAGATTTCCTCGTCCCGGGCGCCGAACATCAATACTTGGTCTATGCCGCGGGCCAGCAGGCCTTCACGAATACGCTTGGCGATGGCCTTAAGGGCGGTTTCACTGAAGGGGCCCGATAGGGCAATCCGTGAGATGGTATCGAAACGGGCGACCCGGCGAATGATCGGTGTCTCGCTACCCTCCGGCAATGTCGCGACTTGTGCGACGGCTGAGACCACATCCGCGCGGCCAGCCTGCATATCGCTGTCGGCATTATACTTCACCAAGACTGTCGCCGAGCCCTCGACAGCGAAGGATTCTACATGGTCTACGTCATTCAAATAGCGGACTTCGGGCTCTATCGCGGTGATGATGTTGGCTTCGACATCTTCGGCGCTGGCGCCGGGCCAGGCGACATTGATGGAAACCATGTCAATGCCGAAATCAGGAAAAAATTGTGTATTCAGGCGCGACAGCGAAACCGCGCCCAGCACCAGCATGACCACCATCAGCAGATTGGCGGCATTGCGGTGGCGAACGAACAGGCGGACCAGATCAGCGGGGGACATCTAACGGATTTCCACCTTTTGGCCCGGTCCGATTTCGGCGAAACGTGTCGTGACTACTTGATCGCCATCACGGATTTTGCCGCGCAACAGAACATCGTTGCCGATCCGCGCGACCAGTTCGACCTGGCGTTTTTTCAGGCGCTCGCCCTCGATGATATAGACCGTATTGCTGTCATACAGAGCGCTTTCGGGTAATTGTGCGACGCCGCGAAAGGTACGGTCCGGCATGCTGATGGTAACGAAGGCGCCGGGCCGCAGGGGTTTGGACAGATCGACGCCTTCAAGGCGGATGTATACCTGCACGCCGCCGCTGGCGCTGTCGATCTGGGCGCCAATCCGGTCTAGGCGCCCCTTGTAAGGGAATTGATGCCCTCCGACCTGCCAGGTGATCTCGACCTCCCGCCCGATCAGTATGCCGTTTTGGCTTTCGTTCTGGCCGCCCCTTCGGCTATCTTCGGAGACCAGGCGGCCGTATTGACCATCCGACAGGGTGACGCGCGCCTCCAGCCGGCCCGCGTCGATCAGGCGGGCGACACGGTCGTTGGCGCTTAACCGCTTGCCCACCTGGGCTTGAACATCGGCTAGAAAGCCATCGAAAGGCGCCGTCAGGCGGACTCGTTGCAGGTCGCGCTCGGTGCGCCGCAAGCCGACATTCAGGCGGTTTATGACCGCTTCTTGCTGTTTGATATGCGCGGTTTCCGCCCTGAGATCACTTTGCCGAATTTCGGTGGTTCTTTGCTGCTTGGTTAATTCCATCCGTGCGGTATCGAGCTTCTTTTCCGACACCGTGCCGCGGCCGGATAGCGCGCTCATGCGTTCTACATCACGTTGATGCAGTTCGACCATTTCCTGGTCCCGGCGTAGTGCGGCTGCATGGGAATTTCTGCGAGCCTTGATCTCCTCCAGCCGGGCCGTGGCCTCGCGGATCTGTGCCGTCAATTCATCGAATCTGGCGCGGTAGTCGAAATCATCGATTGCGACGATCATGTCGCCTTGGCGCAGGCTGCCGCTGTCAATGAAGGTATCGGCCACTGCGACAACCTCGCCCGCCACCAGGGCGCGCAGCTCTACCTCTCGCCCCGCGACGATCTCTCCGTATAGGCGCAGCCGAGGCCGGATATCGCCCAGGCGGACCTTGGTGGCCGATACCAACCAGGGCTGTTCAACCTTGTCTAGGGGTTCGACGACGGGCTTGGTACGTAGAAGATATACCGTGGCTGCCAACGCCGCCAGAACCACTATCCCGGGCACTACTGCTTTTCGTACTTGCCATGACATGGCCAGAACCTACGCAGTCGGGCTGCCTTGATCAAGCACTGCTGTTCGGGCGCTGGGATTGGTGGACCGCTGGACAGCTGGCGGCTATCCTGGGCCGATCGAATTAATGGGGAAGAATATATGTCCGCTCAAATTTTCACGCCGCGCCAAGTGATCGAACGGCTGGTGGCGTACGATACCACAAGCCGGGAATCCAACCTGGAACTGATCCATTTCGTGCGAGATTATCTAGCCGGCCATGGTGTGGAATCCACCCTGATCCACGATGCGAGCGGCGCCAAGGCCAATCTATTCGCCACTGTGGGGCCAATGATCGATGGCGGCGTGGTGCTGTCGGGCCATACGGACGTGGTGCCCGTGGACGGTCAGGACTGGTCCTCGGATCCCTTTCAGGTGGACGAGCGCGAGGGCCGCCTGTATGGCCGTGGCACGGCGGATATGAAAAGTTTCTGCGCCATCGCACTGGCCTTGGTGCCGGTGATGCTTGAACACGGTCTGTCTCTGCCTATCCATTTCGCCTTGTCCTATGATGAGGAAGTGGGCTGTCTTGGCGCCCCGGACCTATCCCGCCATGTCCAGGGTCTGCCGTGCAAACCCCAGGCCCTGATCGTGGGTGAGCCGACCGAGATGAAGGTGGTCAACGCCCACAAGGGCTGTTGTGCCATTCGCACCACTGTAACGGGGCGAGAGGGGCATTCGTCCGAGACCCACAAGGGCGTTAATTCCATCTTTGCCGCGACGGAACTGGTGCAGTATTTGGCCAATCTGGCCGAGGATCTGAAGACGTCCAACGTCAACGAACGGTTTGATCCGCCCTATACCACGGTGCAGGTAGGAACGATCGCGGGCGGTACCGCCGGCAATATCATCCCCAAGGAAACCACGTTCTGGTGGGAATACCGGTCCCTGCCGGGTGTCGATGGCGCGGAGATCGTAGCCGATTTCGAGGCCTTTGCGAGCGAGACAGTGCTGCCGAAAATGCGCGCGGTGCATCCAGAATCCGAAATTCAAATTACTGTCCGGGGCGAAATTATACCACTGATACCTGAAGATGGCTCACCGGCGGAAACCCTGGTCCTGGCGCTGACGGGCAGCAATCAGACCTATGCGGTATCTTATGGCACCGAGGCGGGCATCTTTCAGAACGGCGGCATGGCCTCGGTGATTTGTGGGCCGGGCAGTATCTCGGTGGCCCATCGTCCGGACGAATATATCGAGATTTCCCAAATCGAAGCGTGCACGGAATTTATGCACAAGCTGATCAAGCACCTGGGATAGCTGGCTATCTCGGGCGAAGGAACGGGGTCAGATGACGGTCGATATTGGTCGTCATAACGCGGTTGAAGTCCATCAGTGCGCCCTCGATAAAAGCGTAGAGAGCATCGTCCCGGACGTTCATGCTGACCGCTTCCGGCATGGTGCGGTGCCTAGCCGCCGTCGCGGTTGCAAAGCCTTTGCCCAGTCCGGCAGCTGTTTCAACCTCCAATCTGGCCTCCAGCCGGGCATCGTAGCGGGCTGTCTGGTCCAGGGTAAGGGCTGCTTTCAGGCCCTTTTTCTTGGCTAGCGGCTCCCCTTTGACAGACGCCTCGACAATAATAAACCGCGCTTGGCCACTGCTGCCCACGGCGCGCAGACGGTCGTTGGCCCAACTGCGCATGGCCTTGGCCGGCGCCAGGGGAATTTCATGTTCAACATGGGGTGAGCGCAGGGGCGAGCGGTATTGTTCAACAATATCAATACGCGCCACGTTCAACTCTATCAACGGCAGATGATTGAAACGTAGTTCCGGATAGCTGACTTTGGGCAGCGGGCTCTCGCAAGCAGCCAGCAACAGGCCCAGCGCGGGCAGAGCAAATAGAAAACGTGGAAGTCTCATCTCTTAAGGCCCTTGGGTCGGTGCAGTGAATTGTTTCAGTGCGAATATGTAGGAAGCATTGCAGAATTCACAGGTGACGACCAATTGATTATCCACTGCGAGGTCCGGCAGCTCGGTTTCCGGTAGTTGCCGCAATATTCCTTCCGCCCGCTCGGTCGAACAACGGCAGCTTGGTTGCAGGGGCGTTGGCTCGAATATGCGCACGCCGTCCTCGTGAAACAGGCGGTAAAGAAGATCGTCGCCCGGCAGGTCGGGATCGGTCAATTCGCTATCCTTGGCACTGGCCAGCATGGTCACTACCCGGTGCCAATCATCCTCCGAGACCTGGTCCCGCTCCACCTCGACGCCACGGGCCAGCAAGCTCGGGTCGCCCTCGGGCAGGCGTTGCAACATTATGGCGCCGCCGCGCCAGGGCCCGTCAGCCGCCGTCTTGGCCCAGGCCAGGGCAATCGCAGTTTCGATCTGTTCGGATTCGCGGAAATAATTGTGGGCGCAATCAGCCAGGCTATGGCCCTCCAATGCCACGATACCTTGGTAACGTTCGGTGTCGGCGCCTTGATCGACGGTAAAAGCAATATGGCCAGCACCTTGCAGGCGCGGTATGGACGGCGTCTTGCTGGTGTCGATGCCCGCGACGGCGTCCGCATCAAACTGTGCATAGCCGCGCAGATCACCTGGCGATTTTAAGTCGGCGACCAGGGTTGAGATAGGGCCATCGCCCTTGGTCTGCAGAGTAAAGATGCCATCGAACTTCAAGGCGCCCGCTAGGACACAGGACAGCGCCACCGCCTCACCCAATAGATTTGCGACTAAATCGGGATAGTCATGGCGGCGCAATATCTGGTCCAGGGCTGGGCCCAAGCGAACCAGCCGGCCGCGCACACCGACGTCTTCGATTTGGAAGGGACGGATCAGATCGTCCGGCGGGTTGGTCAATTGTCTAGCCCATTATCCCAAACACCAGGTCAGGATGCCTTTTTGCGCATGCAGGCGGTTCTCCGCTTCATCCCAAACCAGGGAATGGGGTCCGTCGATGACCTCCGCCGTCACTTCCTCGCCGCGATGCGCGGGCAGGCAATGCATGAATACCGCGTCCGCTTTCGCTCGTGCCATCAACTGCTCGTTCACCTGATAGGGCGCCAGCATGTTGTGGCGGTCTGACTTCTGGTCGTCATGCATGGAAACCCAGGCATCGGAGACGACACAATCGGTGCCGCTCACGGCGTCTTCCGCTGACTCGGTCACGGTGATGGTGGCGCCATTGTTTCGGGCCCAGTTCACCGCACTTTCCGAAGGGCTAAGCGCTTCCGGACAAGCCAGGCGCATCTCGTAGCCGAATTGAGCAGCACCATGGATCCACGAGGTGGCGACGTTATTGCCGTCGCCGGCCCAGGTTACGATCTGTCCCTTGGCGGCACCACGGTGTTCTTCCAGGGTCATGATGTCGGCCATTAATTGACAAGGATGGGAGGTATCAGTCAGGCCGTTGATAACGGGGACGGTCGCATGTTGCACCAATTCATCCAACATTTTGTGCGATTTGGTGCGCAGCATGATGGCATCCACGTAACGCGACAATACCCGTGCCGTATCGGCCATGGTTTCGCCACGGTCCAATTGCAGATCGTCCGAATTGAGGACGATGGTTTCGCCGCCCAATTGCCGCATGCCCACGTCGAACGACACCCGGGTCCGAGTCGATGGTTGAATGAAAACCATGGCCAAGACCTTGCCGACCAAGGGCTGGTCGCTGTCGATATTGCCTTTTGGCTGGCCGGTACGGGCATCCTTGCGCGCCTTGGCGCTATCCAGAATGCCGCGCAGTTCGGTGCCGTCAATCTGGTCAATGTCCAGAAAATGACGTGGTGTACTCACCGATTGTGTCACAGACTGTATCACTGGCCCATTTCCCGGCAAACGTCTTCCAGTGCTGCGACGGCTTCATCAATATGGCCTTCCTCGATATTCAGGGGCGGCAGCAGGCGCAGCACATTATCGCCGGCGGGGGGGACCAGAACACCCTTACCGCGCATCGACGTGACCAGATCCATGTTGGGAAACTTGCATTTAATGCCCAGCAACAGACCGCACCCACGCACATCCTCGATCACCGCATCGTTGCGCTGGCAGACATCTTCCAGGCGTGAACGCAACAGATCGCCCAGGCGTTGTACATTTTCCATGAAGCCGTCTTCAAGGATCACATCCAACACCGCATTGCCCGCGGCCGCCGCCAGCGGATTGCCGCCATAGGTGGAACCATGGGTGCCGGCGACCATGCCCTTGGCGGCGTCCGCCGTTGCCATGCAGGCGCCGATGGGGAAGCCACCGCCGATACCCTTGCCCAGGGTAACAACATCGGCGCTGATGCCGGACCATTCATGGGCCAGCAGCTTGCCGGTCCGCCCCATACCCGTCTGCACCTCGTCGATGATCAGCAACAGGCCGTTGTCGTCGCAGACCTGGCGCAGTTTCTGCATTACCGCATCCTCGACCACCATCACGCCGCCCTCGGCCTGCACCGGTTCGATCATGATGGCGGCTGTTTGCGGTCCGATTGCGGCTTGCAACGCATCGAAATCACCCACCGCCACGTGATCAAAACCATCGACCTTGGGGCCAAAGCCGTCGAGGATCTTTTCCGTGCCCGTCGCGGCGATGGTCGCCAGGGTGCGGCCATGGAAACAGTCATCGAAGGTAATGACGCGGTAACGTTCCGGGTCGCCGTTCACATGGTGATAGCGGCGCACCATTTTGATGGCGCATTCGTTGGCCTCGGCGCCCGAATTGCAGAAGAAAACCGTATCGGCGAAGCTTTTGGCGACCAGACGCTCCGCCAGGCGCTCTTGCCCCGGAATGTTGTACAGGTTCGATGTATGCATCAGGGTGGCGGCCTGCTTTTGGATCGCGGCCACGATGTGGGGGTGGCTGTGGCCCAGACACAACACCGCCAAACCGGTGGCAAAGTCGAGATACTTGCCCCCCTTGGTGTCATACATGTAGGCGCCTTCGCCCCGTTGGAATGCGATATCAATTCTGCCATAGGTCGGCATGACGGCTGCGGTCATGGCGGCACCCTCCTGCATTATACTGCGGCGGCTGGCGCCGCCTGGGAAAGGGGCCGGATTATCTATGCAATCGCCCGGGTGTCAATGCACCATTATAGATGCGGCAAATTAGTCCTGTTCGGATTCAGGCAGAATCCCGAACTGCGCCCAGCGCTGCCACCCGCCTTTGATGTCCAGGTAGTTCAGCAGCGCCGATACCGGCCGGGTATCGAATGCCGTGCCGGTGCCTGTCATCAGGGCCTTGCCGGCTTCGTCAAATGTCATGCTGGACCGGTACGCCCGTGCGCTGACTATGCCGACGAAAGCATTGGCCACGGCGACATTACGATTAATCTTGTCCACTATTCCATCTTTATCGCTATCGATGCTGCTCATCCAAAGTGGTCTCCAGCCAATTGCCGCTGCCTTGGCACCTGAAAATGGTAAATAAATCAGTATACTTTTGGACGAAAGTCGATCCTTACTGCGCTTTCAGTGCCCGCGCTTGGGCCCTGCGTTCGCTCCTTCATCTCTGGCCGGGAAAAACACGATGCAAATTCCGCTGATGGCAATCGCCTCAGCGCTCGTTATCCATATCCTTTGGGGCGGCAATCCGGTTGCCGTGAAGCTTGGTTTGGTCGCTTTCCCGCCATTGTGGAGCGCCTTTATACGCTTCGCCATCGGGGTATTATGTATAGCCGCGTGGGCCTACATAAACAAAATTCGTATCTGGCCCGCGCGGCGGGAATGGCCAGGCCTGTTCACCGTCGCGCTTTTGTTCACGGTGCAGATTTCCATGATGAACCTGGGCATCAACCTGACCAGTGGTGCATCGGCCGCCGTGATGACGGCGACATTTCCGTTGTTCGCGGGTCTTTTCGCGCATTTCATGATCGTGGGGGACCGTTTGACGCCGGGCAAGGTGGCGGGTTTGTTGACGGCGTTTCTTGGTGTCGGCGTGGTCCTGACGGGCGGAGAAATTCTACAGGAATTTTCCAGCGCTGATATCGGCGATCTGATAATTCTGGCAAGCACGGTCCTGCTGGGAGCGCGCATGGTCTGGACCGCACGCCTTGTCAGCAATATAGAGCCGACGCGGCTGGTTTTTTGGATGATGCTGTTGTCTCTGGGAGTTTTCGCCGCCGGAGCTGCCGTGTGGGAGGAGATCGCGTGGGAAGAGGCCGGCTGGGTGCCGATCAGCGCATTGGCCTATCAAGGCGTGGTGATCGCCGGCCTTGGCTTCATGGTCAATACCCGGCTGATGAAGCGTTACAGCCCCTCCGTGATGATCAGTTTCCGCTTTATCTCGCCATTGTCCGGTGTGCTCCTCAGCGCATTGTTGCTGGATGATCCCCTGACCTGGGATCTCGCCGCCGGCACTACCCTGGTGGGTGTGGGCTTGATCGTTTTGGCGCGCCGGGCCCGCGTCCGTCCACAAGGCTAGACCGGAACAGCCCTGGTGTGCCGTTGATAGTCGCGGCATAATCAGGTCAAGGAGTATGCAAATATGAACGCCAAACCGGAAATCTGTTACAGCGCTTGTCCCCACGACTGCCCATCGACCTGCGCCTTGGAAGTCGAGAAGCTGGACGCCCGTACCATTGGCAGGGTGCGCGGTGCCGGGGACAATGGCTATACCGCCGGCGTGGTCTGCGGCAAGGTTGCTCGCTATGCCGAGCGCATCCATCATCCCGACCGCCTGACGCAACCGTTACGCCGCGTTGGCGCTGGAGGTTCGAGTGAATTCGCGCCCATAGATTGGGACGCCGCCCTGGACGAGGTGGCGGAGGCGTTGCTTTTGGCAGAGCAGAAACATGGCTCCGAAACGGTCTGGCCTTATTTTTATGCAGGTACCATGGGTATGGTGATGCGCGACGGCATTCAGCGTTTGCGCCACGCCAAGAAATATTCCGGCATGTATGGTACCATTTGCGTGACCCCGGCCTGGAACGGCTTCATCGCTGGTACCGGCCGCCTGGCGGGCGCGGACCCGCGTGAAATGACAAAGGCCGATTGCCTGGTGATCTGGGGTACCAACCCGGTCAATACCCAGATCAATGTGATGACTCACGCTACCAAGGCCCGCAAATCCGGGGCGAAGATCGTACATATCGACACCTACCGCAACGGTACGGCGGAACAGGCTGATCTGTTTCTCTGTGTCCGTCCTGGCACCGATGGCGCCTTGGCCTGCGCGGTGATGCATGTGCTGTTCCGCGACGGCTTGGCGAACCGCGAATACCTGGAGAAATACACTGACCGGCCAGCTGAGTTGGAGGCACATTTGCGCGGCAAGACGCCGGCCTGGGCTGAAGCCATCACCGGCGTCCCTAAGGCCGATATTGAAGCTTTTGCCAAGCTGGTGGGCGAGACGCCAAAGACGTTCTTTCGTCTTGGCTATGGTTTTACGCGGCAACGCAACGGGGTCGTCAACATGCACGCGGCATCCTGCATCGCCGCCGTCACCGGGTCATGGTTGGAGGAAGGAGGCGGCGCTTTTCACAACAATGGCGCCATCTATCATTGGGACAAAACCTTGATCGAGGGACTGGATGTTCTCGATCCCGCCATCCGCATGCTGGATCAATCTCGCATTGGCCCGGTGCTGGTGGGTGACCGGGATGCCCTGGGCGACGGCCCGCCCGTGACCGCGCTATTTATTCAGAACACAAACCCCATGCGCGTGGCACCCGACCACAATCTGGTGCGCCAAGGCTTCGCTCGAGATGATCTGTTCACCTGCGTGCATGAACAATTTATGACGGAAACAGCAACGGCGGCGGATATCGTGCTGCCCGCGACAATGTTTCTCGAACACGACGATGTCTATCAGGGCGGCGGGCACCAATATATTACCCTGGGACCAAAGATGGTAGAGACTCCTGGCGAATGCCGCTCCAACCACGATGTGATCAATGGTCTGGCCAGACGCCTGGGGGCCGAGCATCCCGGCTTCGAGATGACGCCCATGGAGCTGATTGATGCGACACTGAAGGCATCGGGCTGGGGCGATGCGGAAAGCTTGCGGCGAAATCGCTGGATCGATTGTCAGCCTGAATTCAACGATGCCCATTATATCGATGGCTTCGCCCATCCGGATGGCAAGTTCCGCTTAGCACCGAAATGGCAGGAGATTCTGCCCCGTGGCTTCGCTTCCCAGGATTCGATCGGCCAGATGCCGGAATGGCCGGACCATTGGCCGGTGATCGAGGAAGCGACAGAGGCCATGCCGTACCGTTTGGTGACGGCGCCGGCGCGCAATTATCTGAATTCATCCTTCACCGAGACGCCGACCTCGATCGCACGGGAAGGCAAGCCGACGGTAATGATCCATCCAGATGACGCGGCGGAGCTTGGCGTTGGCAACGATGATGTGGTGCAATTGGGCAACGACCGCGGTGAGGTGCCCATTGCGGTGGAAATCTTCGATGGCGTGCGGCGGGGCGTCGTTGTCGTCGAAAGCATTTGGCCGAACGCGGCGTTTGCGGACGGTAAGGGCATCAACGTGTTGACCGGCGCCGATCCGGTAGCCCCTGTCGGCGGTGCCGCCTTTCACGACAACCGCATATGGATCAGGAGGGTGTGATGAGCCAGGTCGAAACCGTATCGAATGCTGATAATCCATTCGCTGACGGCGCCGCCTTTATTGCCGGCGATTATGTGCCCATTGACGAGGCGCGGGTGCCCATAACCGATTGGGGCTTTCTGCATTCGGACGTGACCTATGACGTGGTCGCGGTGTGGGGCGGCGGCTTTTTTCGCTTGCAGGATCATTTGGACCGCTTTTTCCGCGGCATCGAAAAACTACACATGCATTCGCCGTATGACCGGGCGGAAATGGCTGCAATCTTGGCGGAATGCGTCGGCCGCTCCAGCATTCGGGATGCCTATGTAAAAATGATCCTGACCCGTGGCTCACCGCCAAAGGGCCAGCGCGATCCGCGAACCTGTGAAAATCAATTTTATGCGTTTGCCATCCCTTATATCTGGATCACGCCGCCGGAAAAACAGGAGCTTGGAATACACCTGACCATCAGCAGCATCCCGCGCATTTCGCCGGATTCCGTGGACCCGACGGTAAAGAATTTTCACTGGGGCGATATGGTGCAGGGCATCTTCGAAGCCTTTGACCGTGGCGCTGAAACGCCCGTATTAACCGACGGTCGGGGAAATATTACGGAAGGCCCGGGCTTTAACCTGTTTGCCGCCATCGGCGGCCGCCTGGTGACGCCAGATAGCGGCGTGCTGTTGGGCATCACACGCAAGACCGTGATCGAACTGGCGGAATCCCTGAATATCAAAGTCGATGTCGGCATCCTAACGGAAGGCGAATTGCGCGCCGCCGACGAGATCTTTATTTCCTCCACCGCCGGTGGCGTCATTCCCGTAAGCAAGCTGGACGGTGCGCCCATTGGCGACGGCAGTCCCGGTCCCTTGGCCTTGCGCTTGCGCCAGATGTATTGGGATGCCCATGCGACTGGCGAATACGTTACTCAGATTGACTACGGTTAGCCGCCGCCGGTGGACTCGATAGGGCCGGGGCCAGGGTATGGGGTACGCCGTTCAGGTCGCTCAGCACGCCAAATGGGCTGCAATAGGGTGACCAGGTCGGAAAACCCATCATGAATGAAATGGATCGTGCATGAGGCGCCAAGGACGCGCCGTTGCTGCCGGGTTTCCGGCGATGCTACCATTTTGAACCTGGCGGCCGCTTTATGGTTTCCAGAAACGTCAGAATATGGGCATGCAACGCCGGCCCCGCTCCGATAACCGATTTATGCAGCGTATCTGACTGATTGTATCTGAAGCCCTCGCCGTAGGAGTTCGAGTTGACGCCGCCGGCCTCCGCTAAAATCAATTCCGCCGCCGCGATATCCCAGTCGCATTTGCCCGACAACGATATGCAGGCATCATACCGGCCATCGGCCACCAGGCACATTCGGTAGGCGATCGAATTGACCATGTGCAGCGTTACGTCGCGCGGCTTATCCTTGGCCGGGGACTGCATGAACATATATCTGCCGGTCAACAGGCGCGAACCCTCGAAATCAGGTGTCGTGGTGACCTTGATGGGCTTGCCATTCAGACGGGCGCCGCCGCCTAGGAACGCTTCGTAGAATTCCTCCGTGGCGGGGTTATAGACCGCGCCCGCCACTGGCCGTCCGTCGCGTACTAGGGCGGCGCACACGGTGAATTCCTCGCGCTGCTCGATAAAAGCGCGGGTACCGTCGATGGGGTCCACCACCCAAACGCTGCTGCATTCCAGCCGCTGGGGATCGTCTTCGGTCTCCTCCGATAGCCAGCCATAAGTTGGCTGGCCGCTGCAAAGTTTCTCACGCAACAGATCGTCCACCGCGTGATCAGCCTCGGACACCGGATCGTCGGGGCCCTTTTTCCAGTGCTTCACGCCGTCATGAAAATAGCTTAGCGCCAGGGCGCCGCCCTCGCGAACCGTTTCCAACAGCAACGCATGATCTTGCTCCAACTGGTTCACGTTCCAGCCACCATCAAGCCGTCGATACGGAGGGTCGGGGCATTGCTGCCGTAGCGGAAGGTGAGGTCATCGGCCGGGGTCATGTTCAAGAACATGTCCTTCAGATTGCCGGCTATCGTCAGTTCCGAGACCGGATGGCTCAACGCGCCCTTGTCGACCCAGAAACCGGCGGCGCCACGGCTGTAATCACCGGTCACGCCGTTGACGCCAAATCCGATCAATTCGGTGACGTACAGCCCGGAACCAATGTCCGCCAAAAGCTCGTCGCGGCCGCGTGTGCCGGGCCGCATATAGAGGTTTGTCGTGCTTGGCGATGGTGGCCCGGAGGTGCCGCGGCTGGCATGACCGGTTGTCGCCAGACCCAGTTGCCGGGCCGAAGCCGAATCCATGATCCAGGTTGTCAGTTCGCCATTATCCGCCAACAGCCATTGCCGGTTGGCCACGCCTTCACCGTCGAATGGCTTGGAGGCCAGGCCCCGTGGCCGGTGCGGATCATCAACAATCGTAATGCCGGGGGCAAAGACCTGTTTGCCCAGTCTGTCCTTCAGAAAAGATGTGCCGCGCGCCACCGAAGTACCGCTGATGGCGCCAACGAAATGGCCGAGCATGGAGTTCGACACGCGGGGGTCAAAAACCACCGGGATCTGCTGGCTTTCAACCTTGCGCGGGTTCAAGCGCCGCACCGCCCGCTCGCCGGCGGACGTGCCGATGGCCGCCGGTCCGTCCAGATCATCGCCATGCCGGGCAGAGGTGAAATCATAGTCGCGCTCCATTCCCGTGCCTTCGCCCGCGATGACGGAGGCAAACAGCGAATGGGACGAGGTGGCATAGCCACCCGAAAAACCGTCCGAGGTGACCAGGGCAATGCGGTTGCGGCCCCAACCGGCACCCGCGCTTTCGGAATTGGAAACGCCATCCACGGCCAGGGCCGCCGTCTCGGCCTCCGCCGCCATTTCATAAAGTGCCTCGGGTGTTGGCTCGTCCGGGTCATTCAGGTCCAGATTAGGAATATCCATGCATAAATAACCCGTATCCGCCAGGCCGCAAAAGGGATCGTCCGGCATGGCGGCCGCCATCGCCAGGCCTCTTTGAAGCAATTCATCCAGGCTGCTTTGGGAAATGTCGGTAGTGGAGATAATGGCCTGTTTCTTGCCGAAAAAAATCCGCAGGCCGAGGTCCTTGCTTTCCGAGCGCTCCAGATCCTCGCGGGCACCAAGGCGGTAACTGACTTCAAGCGAGGCGGATTCGAAAAAAACCGCATCTGCAGCGTCCGCGCCGCCGCGCTTCGCCTTGTCGACAAGCCCGGACAGCAGGTTCAGTTCATTGGCCGTATCGGCCGAATTTTGGCTCATGGGTATCTCCACCGTTGGAAGGCGGCTCTATTGCCCTGTATAGGGCTTCCGCGCCGGCATTGCGACCACTGCGCCGCAAAAAATGGCGAAAAATAGCTAACGAAGATGTGATGGCGCCGGAATTGTTTGGAATTACGCTAGAAATCCGAAACGATGCCCTTGCGTTCCCAATCACCATAGCGGGTGGGCTCAAGTCCTTTGGGGCCGCCGATTTCCTTTACCGGCTTCCGTTTGTCCTCGTCCGACGGCTGATCGGCTTTGGCTTGGTCTGGTTGTTTTGCATCGGGTGTTTTCGTTGGCATTAAATCTGTCTCCCACATGGTACGTCTGACTATGTTACATACCTTTTTAGTTGTAGATGGGACGAAAATGAATGAGTGATCATGAGTGACACTGGGCATCGGTCGCGCTCGGCCGCAATGCGGCTTTTGGGCCGGATTCTGGATCGTGGCCAAATGCTGGACGAGGCCTTGCTCGACGAGCAGGAGGGCAGCGGACGCATGGCCAAACTGGCGCCTCGGGACCGTGCCTTTGCCCGGCTGCTTACGGTGACCGTTCTGCGTCGGCTGGGACAGATCGATGACGCAATCGACCGCTGCCTGGACAAGCCATTGAACCGGGCGGCGAAACCAGCCCGCATTGCGCTCCGCCTCGCCGCTGCGCAGACGATGTTTCTTGGCACACCGGCGCATGCGGTGGTCGACGGTGCGGTTCGTTTAATGGGCTCGCGTCAAAAGCATCTGAGCGGTCTGGTAAACGCGGTCTCCCGCCGCCTGACTCGCGAAGCTGATGATATCTTGGCATCGCAGGATGAACTGCGCCTGAATTGCCCGGAATGGCTTTGGCGATCCTGGGCCACTGCTTACGGTGAAGAAGCGACGGAAAAAATGGTCGCAAGCATGCTGTTGGAACCGCCCCTGGATCTGACCTTCAAGAAAAATGCTGAGGACTGGGCGGAGAGATTGCAGGGCGAGGTTCTGGTGACCGGTAGCCTACGCCGCAAGGGCGGTGGCATCATCCAGGCATTACCAGGGTTTAATGAGGGGGAATGGTGGGTCCAGGATGCTGCCGCAGCGCTGCCCGTCTACCTGTTGGGCCCGGTCGAGGGGCGGGAGGTGTTGGAGCTTTGCGCCGCACCGGGGGGCAAGACGGCTCAATTGGCGGCGTTGGGCGCGCAGGTCACGGCGGTCGATAATGCGCCAAAAAGGCTGGCTCTGCTACAAACCAACCTGGATCGCTTGGGCTTGCAGGCCAAGACGTTCGCTGCCGACGCCTTGACATGGCGACCGGAGAAACTTTTTGATTTCATTCTGTTGGATGCGCCATGTAGCGCTACGGGAACCATACGCCGGCATCCTGATATATGGCATCTGCGCAGCGCCAAGGATGTGGCGGGTGTGGCGGAACTGCAGAACCAGATGTTACAGGCGGCAATGGAAATGCTGGCGCCGGGCGGGACCCTGGTTTTCTGCACCTGCTCTCTACAACCCGAAGAGGGCGAAGAGCGGATCGAGGCGTTGCTGGCATCGGGTGCGCCGGTTACGCGGCGGCCGATCGAGGCGGCGGAATTGTTTGCTATCGATTCGCTTATTACACCGCTGGGCGACATGTGCACGTTGCCTCATTACGAAGGCGGAATGGATGGTTTCTATGCCTGCCGCCTGCTGCGGGACGATTGATCCACTATTGGCTTGCATTGTCTTGCGGCCAAACTGGCAAACTGCTAACTCTCCTCCATGCAACATAAAACGCTTATCGCGCCTTCGATCCTCTCCGCCGATTTCGCCGCATTGGGCGAAGAAGTCCGCGCCGTCACGGCGGCTGGCGCCGACTACATTCACATTGATGTTATGGATGGCCATTTCGTGCCGAATTTGACCATCGGCCCGGCGGTGGTCGCCGCCCTGCGTCCGCACAGCGAATTGCCGTTCGATGTGCATCTGATGATCAGCCCGGTGGATCCCTATATCGTTGATTTTGTCGCTGCCGGTGCCAATATCGTCACCATTCATGCCGAGGCCGGAGCCCATTTGCACCGCACTATTCAGTTGATCAAGGATCAGGGTGCCCGCGCTGGTTTGGCCTTGAACCCCGGCACGCCCGTCTCGGCGGTGGGGCCGTTGTTGGAAGATCTGGACCTTGTCCTGATCATGAGCGTCAATCCAGGCTTTGGCGGGCAATCCTTCATTTCGGGACAATTGGACAAGGTGCGTCAATTGCGGGACCTGATTGATGCGACCGGGCGCGCTATAGACTTGCAGGTCGATGGTGGCGTTAAAGAGGCCAATGCGGCTGCCGTTGTCGCCGCCGGTGCCGATGTGCTGGTTGCTGGTTCGGCGATCTTCACCGGCGGCGTTGATAAATATGCGGCCAATATAAAGGCGCTTCGGGAATAGCACGATGCCATGAACGATAGTTGGGCGAGACTGAAAAACGCGGGTTACCGAACCCGCCTGTATCGCCGGACGCTGGAACGGCGGCGGATCGAACAGCTGGCTTTCCTACCTCGCGACCCATGGCCGGGTGACGCGAAACTAGCGGATGAATTATTTCAAGGGCGCTACCGTTTCGTCGGGCGGGAGGCCAGCGCACCCAATCAGCCGCCATGGCGTTTGCGGCCCGATGATGCCGAGTGGCTGGCCGAGCTGCATGGCTTCGCATGGCTACGCCATTTCGAGGCTTCGGGCGGCGAAACAGCGCTGGCCTATGCGAGGCGGCTGGTTCGCTCATGGATCGACCTTTGTGGCGACATCGACCCCTTGACCTGGTCTCCGGGCGTGCTCGGGCAACGTTTGCTGGCGTGGCTGGTGCATGGGCGGTTTCTGCTGCAAGGCGCGGACGAGGAATTCTCCGCCGCCTATCTGGGCTCCCTTGCGGTGCAATGGCAGCATTTGCAGCGCACCAGCGACGATGCAGCAAGCGGTAGCGAAGAATTGCTGGCCTTGTTGGGTCTGGTTTACGGCGCCATGGCGCTGCCTGATGAAGGCAATGCCGTAAGCAAGACCTTGCAACAACTGGAAAGTCTGATCGCACGTCAAACCATGGCCGATGGCGGATATAACAGCCGTGCGCCATCGGACCTGATGGCCGCGCTAAGGTATTTGATCAGCCTTCGCGAAGCGCTGACCGACACCGGACGTGCGGTACCTGATTGGCTGCAAAACAAGATCAGCCGCATGGCGCCCATGTTGCGTGGTTTGCGTCATGGCGATGGTGGTTTGGCCTTGTTCAACGGCGGTATCGAGGAAAGCCGAGATGTCGTGGATATCACCTTGTCCCAGGCCCGGGTCAAGGGCAAGGCCGTGCCCAACGCTGTGCAATCGGGATTTCAGCGCATGGCTGCGGGCAGCGTTATCCTTTTGGCCGACACGGGCGCGCCGCCAGCCGGCAAATGGGGTCGGTATGCCCATGCGGGCGGTACCTCGTTCGAACTCTCCATCGGCAGGCAGCGCCTGGTGGTTAATTGTGGCAGCGGACGCGGACACAGTGCCGAATGGCGCGAGGCCGCCCGGTCAACGGCGGCGCATTCGACATTGCATATGGATAAAGCCAACGCCTGGCCGATTTCTGACACGGGCGATTTTGGACCCGAACCCGCGCGCTTGAACTGCCGCCGGCACGAGGATGATCTGGGGAATACCTGGTTGGAACTGTACCATAATGCTTACCGCCAACGCTTTGGCGTTACCCATCGCCGGCGCCTGTATCTGGATGCGTCCGGAGAAGATTTTCGCGGCGAAGACCGATTGGATGTGGGTGGCTTAACGGGTGCGTCCGATGAAGTCGTGGGTCATGCCGTTGCCGTACGGTTTCACCTGCACCCCGATGTAAGGGCCTCGGCCGTTCAGGGTGGCTCGGCCATTCTGCTGCGCTTGAAGGGCGGTCAGGGTTGGCGGTTTCGCGCCAGCGGCGCTGAAATTAGCATGGAAGACACCGTCTATCTGGGGCAGAGCGGCCCGATCCGCCGCAGTCAGCAGATCGTTCTTTCCACAACCACCAATGCGGATGGCAACGTCATCAAATGGGCCTTCAAACAGGCCTAGCGCGAAACTACCCTAAACCGTGGCCTTGGCCTTGTAGCCGCAGACATCCCTGACGATGCAGGCCGGGCAGTCGGGCTTGCGCGCCTTGCAGATATAGCGGCCATGCAGGATCAGCCAGTGGTGGGCGTGTTGCCGATATGCCTCTGGCACCCGTTTCTCCAGCTTGCGCTCAACCTCCAGCGGGGTTTTGCCGGGCGCCAGACCGGTGCGGTTGCCCAGACGGAAGAGATGCGTATCGACGGCAATGGTGGGCTGGCCAAATGCAATGTTGCAGACCACGCTGGCGGTCTTGCGCCCCACGCCGGGCAGGCTTTCCAGCTCTTCCCGGCTTTCCGGGACCTTGCCATCAAATATATCCAGCAGGCGGCGGCTGAGAGCGATGACATTCTTGGCCTTGGTGTTGAACAGCCCAATGGTGCGGATGTGCTGCTTCAGCTTGGCTTCGCCCAGGGCTAGCATGGCGGCTGGATTGTTGGCCTCTTTGAACAACGCCTTTGTGGCCTTGTTGACACCTACATCCGTGGACTGGGCTGATAACACCACGGCGACCAGCAGAGTGTAGGTGTTGGCGTAGTTCAATTCACCTTTCGGCTCCGGGTCGGCGGCCTGCAGGCGGGCAAAGAAAGTCTCTATATTCGCTTTTTTCATGTTCCAAACTGTTTCTTATGGGAACCGTGCTAGCTCAGAGACCAAGAACATCGGCCATGCCGTACAGGCCATTTTCCTTGTCGGCCAACCAGCGCGCGGCACGGATGCCACCACGGGCAAAGATCGCCCGGTCCGTCGCCTTGTGGCTCAGTTCGACCCGTTCATCATCCGCCGCGAAGATCATCGAATGCTCGCCCGCCACATTGCCTCCCCGCAGGGCGGCATAGCCGATATCGCCCCGGTTCCGCTCGCCGGTGATACCATGACGGCCGCCGTTGGCGACCGCGTCATGGTCCACGCCCCGGCCCGCCGCCGCCGCCTTGCCCAATAGCAACGCTGTGCCCGAGGGCGCATCGACCTTGTAGCGGTGGTGCATCTCGACCACCTCGATATCGAAGTCTTCATCCAGCAGGCTGGCCACCTGCTTGGTGACTAGGGCTAGCACGTTGACGCCCAGGCTCATGTTGCCTTCCCGCATGATGGCGATGGCCCCCGCTGCCTTGCTGATTGCCGCATCATCCTCCGCCGTCATGCCCGTGGTGCCGATCACAAGATTGGTCTTGCTCTCCACCGCCAGGGCGGCATGGGCCACGGTCGCCGCCGGCACGGTGAAATCAAGCACCACCGCGGATCGTTCAAACATCGAGCGTGGATCAGCCTCCACCAGCAGGCCCAGATTATCCAGCCCGGCCAGTTCGCCCAGGTCCCGGCCCAGATCGTCATGCCCGGTCCGTTCGGAGCCGCCGGCAATGGCGCAGCCCTCGGTGGCCGCGATTTGCCGCAACAGATTGATGCCCATGCGTCCCGCACAGCCGACCACGCCAAATTGTAAATCCGTCATTTTCTCTCTCCCCGCTTTGCCCTGTTTGCGACGATTTTATACTATTCCATTCGTGGATGGGCTGGATATCTTGTCTTGAGGCCCTATAAGGTAGAGAACATCATTTCGGATAGAGCATTGCGATGCTGATTACCTTGAACGTCACACAGCGTATCTGGGCCGTCCCGGCGGTTCTGGGGCAGGCGGCAGCGTTGCGCGGACTGCACGGCCAATTGCGGGCGCGGCTGCAACGCGGTGACTGCCTGGTCTATCTTGGCAACTATATGGGTCATGGCGACGCCGTCGCCGAGACGATAGATGAATTGTTGAGCTTTCGGAGCGAGTTGGATGGCATACAGGTGGTCCATTTGCGCGGCGCGCAGGAGGAAATGTGGGTCAAGCTGTTGGAGATCCAATGGGCCATGCGGCCGATCGAGACCTTTCAATGGATGATGAGCCATGGGGTTGAGGCGACCTTGTGTGATTATGGCGGCGATCCGGCCGAGGCGCCGGCAAAATTCCGGGCTGGCGTGGTCGTCACCACCCGTTGGACCACGGAATTGCGGGAGAACTTTCAAGGTCATTCGGGTCATTATGAATTTCTTCATGGCCTGGCATCCGCGGCGCCAACTTCGGATGGCAGGTTGCTGTTCGTCAGCGCCGGCATCAATCCGAACAAACCGTTGGAAAAGCAGAACGATGCCTTTTGGTGGAATGCCGCCGGCTTTGAAGACTTAAATGCCCCATTCGAAGGTTTCACCTTCGTCATCCGTGGCTTTGATGCCGACCACAATGGGCCATGGACCGGGGCGCATGGTATCAGCATCGATGCCGCCAGCGATGCAGGCGGCCCCTTGCAGGCGACCTGTTTCGCACCCGATGGTGCTGTGTTGGAAAAACTCACGGCATAGCAGGCGGCGGTTGAAGCGGTTAAAGAGGAATTGAACATATGCCGATCAAGGTTCCGGACAATTTGCCGGCGCAGAGGACGCTGGAAAGTGAAGGTGTTCTGCTGATCACTGAAGGTGCTGCAATGCGCCAGGATGTCCGTCCGTTGGAGATCGCGCTGTTGAACCTGATGCCGGAAAAGATCAAGACCGAAACCCAGATCGCCCGGCTGCTTGGCGCGACGCCGTTGCAGATTGCACTGACCCTGGTAACCACGTCCAGCTATGCGCCCAAGAATACCTCTGCCGAACATATGCTGGCCTTCTATCGCCCCTGGGGAGAGGTTCGCGAGCGTAAGTTCGATGGCCTGATCATCACCGGCGCACCGATCGAGACCTTGCCGTTTCACGACGTCGTCTATTGGCCGGAGCTGACGCAAATTTTTGACTGGTCACAAACCAACGTTCAGGAGACCTATAATATCTGCTGGGGCGGGCAGGCGGCGTTGCAGCATTTTCATGGCGTGCCCAAATATGAACTGCCGCAAAAATTGTTTGGAGTCTTCCCCCACCATGTGCGCGGCGGGCAAGACGGCCTGTTGCGCGGATTTGATGACCAGATCATGGTACCGGTTAGTCGGCATACGGAAGTGCGGCGCGAGGATTTGCCGAAGGATGCTGGGCTAACCGTACTGCTGGAGTCGGATGAGGCCGGCCTGTGCCTGATCCGGGACGAGGCGCGGCGGCAGATCTATATGTTCAACCACCTGGAATACGATACCCATACATTGGCGGATGAATATCACCGTGACGCTGCCATCGGCGAGGATATCCAACTGCCGGCCCATTATTTTCCCGGCGATGATCCGGCCCAGGCGCCGATCAATCACTGGCGGGCCCATGCCAACGTGTTTATCGGCAACTGGATCAATGATCTTTATCAATCCACATCGTTTGAACTGGCCGGTATTCCCAAGCCCAGAAAATAGCGGCCCTACATCACCACGCCGCCATCGATGGTATAGACCTGCCCGGTGCAAAAGGCGCTTTCGTCTGAGGCGAGGAACAGTACCAGATTGGCGACTTCTTGCGCCGTGCCCAGGCGGCCCATGGGTTGGCGGGCGATGAAGTCCTTGCGCTGTTGCACCGGATCGTCAGCGGCGTTGATGCGGTCGCCCAGGGAGGGCGTGTCGACCGTACCCGGCGCGATGGCGTTGCAGCGGACGCCTTGGCCCACATAGTCGGCGCCGATGGATTTGGTAAGCCCGATTACGGCGGCCTTTGACGAACTATAGACGCAGCGGCTGACGATACCCTTCATGGCGGAGGCGACGGAGGATGTGTTGACGATGCTACCGCCGCCGTTTTTCAGCATGGCGGGCAGGAAGGCCCGGCACATTCGGTACATGGACTTCACGTTCAGATCGAAGGCGAAATCCCAGTCCTCTTCCGTGGCCTCCAACAATGTGCCGTTGTGTACATAACCGGCGCAGTTGAACAGAATGTCCACCGCGCCGTGACGTTCCGCCGCCGTCTGAATGGCGGCGGCGTCGCGGGCATCCAGTTGTTCGGTGATAATATTTTCCTGGCCATCCAATTCGCCAAGAATATCCATATTGATATCTGTGGCGATGACCTGGGCCCCTTCACGCAGAAAGGTTTCGACCGTCGCCCGGCCAATACCCTGTGCGGCGGCGGTGATGAAGGCCCGTTTTCCGGCCAGACGTCCACTCATGTTCTGTTCCTCTAATCCAATTCGTCTTCGATGTAGGCGTTGATGACGTCGGCGATATTGTCGTCGGCGGGAAAGCCCAGGGTTCCGGCCTTGTCCGAAAAGGTTGTCTTGGGCCAGCCATCGACGATGGCCTGGGTCGCGGGATCAACCTCGAAGGTGATCTTGCCCCGTGTCCGGTTGGTGTCCAAACCGTTTACCGCTGCCGCCGTATCCCCCATGGAGACGGAGAAGCCCGAGAGCAATATGGCCCGGCTGGCACCGAGTTTCGCGGCGTCCAGTCCGTGCATATGCATAAAGCAATCCACAACAGTGCGCGGCGACATGATAGCCATGCGGGATTCTGGCGTTACCGGACAGACCATGTCGAAGCCGTTCAGGGGCTCTCGGATAATGCCGGAGGCAAAACCCGATGCTGCCTTGTTCGGCTTGCCAGGCCGCACAACGATTGTCGGAAGGCGCATGGCCCGGCCATCAATATAACCCTTGCGGCTATAATCGGTGATCAGGTATTCGCCCATTACCTTTTGTGCGCCATATGAGGTCTCGGGCGTGATCGGGGTCAGGTCACCCACCGTTTCGGGCACTTCACCGCCATAGACGGCCAGCGAAGAGGCAAAGACCACGCGCAGAGTACCGTCCGCGGCGCGGGCGGCTTCCAACACATTGCGGGTGCCGTCCAGGTTGACCCGATAACCCAGGTCGAAATCAGCTTCCGCGCCCGCGCTGACCACGGCGGCCAGATGAAAGACGCTGTCAGTTCCGGCATCAACAACCTTCGCGACCAGGCCGGCATCCGTGATGTCGCCGACCACGGCGCGCACGCGGTCATCACTGAACTCGCCGTCGGGCGGGGCCACGGCATCGAACAGAACAATTTCTGTCACGTTCTCTTTTTGTCCGGAGCCGCCGGTCAATTGTCCCAATGCCAGAATTCGATGTGCCAGTTTTCGGCCAATGAAGCCGCCGCCGCCCGTAATCACCACTTTCATCGCGTATTCCCCCTGCTAAGCATTGTTGCCAGTGTATTGCCCCATCGCGGGACCAAGGTCCAGTGTTTAACCCAAGAACGGCTCCAGCCTGTCCATGGCATCCTCAAGACGGTCCAGGGTGGAGGCAAAACAAAGTCGGATGAAACCTTCGCCCTGGGGTCCGAAGGCTGCGCCGGGCGCCAGTCCAACGTGGGTTTGGCGCAGGATTTCCTTACAGGTGTTCAGCGAATCCGTCATGCCATCCACGGCGAAAAAGGCATAGAAGGCACCGTCGGGGCGGTGTACCCGCACCTTGGGCATGGCCTGTAACCGATCAATGGTCAGATCGCGGGCTTGTTTATAGCGGGCCACGGTCTCGGTCACGAAACCTTCGCCGTCGCGCACGGCGGTGACGCCGGCAACCTGAGAGAAATGCGCCGGGCAGGAATAATGAAATTCAATCATCTTTTCCAAGGTTGGCATTAGGCTGGACGGCGCGGTCAACCAGCCCAGGCGCCAGCCCGTCATGCACCAGGATTTGGAAAAGCTGTTGACCACCACCAATTTATCGTCCGGTTCTGCGACTTCCAGAAAACTAGGTGCGGCGCGGCCTTTGAAATACATCCGCGCATAAACCTCGTCAGACAGAATCCAGATGTCTCTGGCACGGCAGAAATCCAGTACCTCCCGCATCTCGTCATGGCTCATCACCCAGCCCGTGGGGTTGGAGGGGGAGTTGATCAGCATGGCGCGGGTGCGGCCATCGACCATATCGAACATCTGTTCCAGATCAAGGCTCCAGCCCTGATTGCCGAATTGCAGCCAGGCAAAACGCGGTTCGCCCCCCATTATGCGGACGGTTTCGATCAGATTTGGCCAGACCGGGGCAGTGACGACGACATTGTCGCCTGGGTTGGTCAAAACCTGCTGCATCAGGTTCGTGGCGCTCATACCCGATGCGGTGACGGCCACACGCTCATTATCGACGGGCCGTTGGTAGAGCGCGCTCATATAATCGCCCAAAGCCTGGCGCAGTTCGGCAATACCAAAATTTTCCGTATAAAAGGTATCGCCCTGGTTCAGGGACACCGTGGCGGCCTGACAAATGAAGTCCGGCGTGGGCGCGTCAGGTTCGCCGTACCAAAGCGCGACCACGTCATCCAGGCCCATGCCTGCATTGCCTACTTCCCGAATTAATGAATTGACTAGATTTTCGACTGTTTCACGTGCCCCCGCAGGGCCGCTGGCGAGAATCTTGCTGTTATTGTCTTGCATTGACTTCCCTAAATTAAGGCCGATTGGTATAGCTTCAAGCCATGGCGAGTGGATCTTCGAAAATGGCGGTGTACGCCGCGTTGGTTGGCAATCTAGCGATTGCCATTACAAAGTTTGGCGCTGCCATGTTTACCGGGTCTTCTGCCATGTTGTCTGAGGCGATCCATAGCGTTGTCGATACAGGCAATCAGGCTTTGTTATTATACGGCATGCACAGAGCCGGTTTGCCAGCGGATACGCGGCATCCGTTCGGCTATGGCAAGGAGCTCTATTTCTGGAGCTTCGTCGTTGCCATTTTGATATTCAGCCTGGGGGCTGGCTTCTCTATTTATGAAGGTGTGCATGGCATTTTGCAACCCACGCCCGTGCAAAACGTCATGATCAGCTACGCGGTACTGGGCCTGTCTCTGGTCTTTGAAGGCGTCGCCGGGTTTCTGGCCCTGCGCCAGTTCCTGCGCGAAAAGGGCGATATGGGCTTTTTTGAAGCGGTGCGCCGGGGCAAGGACCCCGCCCTATTTACCGTTCTTTTTGAGGACAGTGCCGCGATCCTGGGCTTGATCATTGCCATGGCCGGCATCTTTCTGGGCCAGCAGCTGCAGCTACGCTGGCTGGATGGCGCGGCGGCGGTGGCGATCGGCTTTTTGCTGGCCGGCGTTGCCTTGTTTCTGGCCTATGAATGCAAGGCCTTACTGATCGGCGAGGCTGCGGAACCGGTGGTGGTGGAAGGTTGCCGAGCCTTGTTGAACGGTGATCGCCGGGTAACGCGGGTAGCGGAGGTGCGTACCATGCATCTGGGTCCGCGGGAGATCCTGCTGGCGGCGGATTTGGATTTTGCCGATGGCCTGACTTCTGAAGAGGTAGAAATTGCTACGGCTGAATTAGAAACCAAGCTACGGCAGAATTTCCCGGAGGTCCGCCGGATCTATCTGGAACCCCGGAAACTGACCTGAATCTGCCAAGATGTTGTTAACCATAATTAAACCCTGTGGGGGCAGAGTGCGGCCTTTGGTGGCAAACCGAAGCTATCAAATGATACACAATTCCCCTGAAACGATTTACGCTTACCCGTCTTTGTCTTGGATTAAGAGCGGGCGATAGCCATGGATATGACCTTCAGCGCGGAAGACGCAGCGTTCCGGACCGAGGTGCGGAACTATCTAGCGGCGGCGATGCCGGCCGCATTGAAATTCAAGGTCGATAACGGCATCGAGATGCAGCGCGAGGACGTGGTCGCCTGGCACAAGATTCTATATGACAAGGGCTGGGTGGCGCCGAACTGGCCCAAGGAGTACGGCGGGCCCGGCTGGAGCCTGACGCAGAAATATATTTTCGATGAGGAACTGGCTCAGGCCGGCGCTCCGCGCCTGGTCGTGTTCGGTATCAATATGTGCGGCCCGGTACTAATTGGCTTCGGTACTAAGGAACAGCAGGAACGTTTCTTGCCTCCCATGCTGTCGGGCGAACATATCTGGTGTCAGGGTTATTCCGAGCCCGAAGCGGGCTCCGACCTTGCTTCGCTGCGTACCATGGCAGTCCGTGATGGCGATGAGTGGGTGATCAATGGCGTTAAGACATGGACCACTAAGGCCCATTGGGCCGATTGGTGCTTTGTTCTGGCCCGCACCCAGACGGGGGGCAGGAAGCAGGAAGGTATCAGCTTTATTCTGGTTGATATGAAGACGCCGGGGATCGAGACCAAGCCGATCTATTTGCTCGACGGCTTGCACGAAACCAACATGGTTTATTACACCGATGTCAGGGTGCCCGTGGAAAATACAGTTGGCGAGATCCATAAAGGCTGGTCCATCGGCAAGTATCTACTGGCGCACGAGCGTATGTCTGGCGGTTCACTTGGCCAGCATAAAGCCCTGCTGCGGCAGCTAAAGCAGATGGCGACCGAGGATGAACAGACCGGCGGTCAGCCCCTGGATAAGGATCCGACATTCGCCCGCCGTATTGCCGAGATCGAGACGCAGTTGCGCACCCTGGAAGCCTTCAACATGCGCGCCATTGACAAATTTTCCCGCGATGGCGAGTTGGGCGGCAAGGCGCTGGGCGCGGAAGCGAATATTTTCAAGATCCGCAGCACGGAAATTCAGCAACGTCTGACCGAGCTGAAGGTGGAGGCGATTGGCTATTACGCCAATCCCTATCTGATGGCGGCCCTGAAACACGGATGGAACGAACTTAACGAGCCGGCGGTGGGCACCGAATATGCCAATGGCTGCATGCCTGCCTACTTGCATTTCCGCAAGGTTTCGATCTATTCAGGCTCCAATGAAATCCAACATACCATCATCGCCAAGGCGCAGCTGGGAATGTAGTCATGAAAGCAATGATCATCCGCGAAAGCGGCGAACCCACGGTCTTTGAAGTGGCGGATCTACCGGTTCCGGAGATCGGCCCCGGGCAGGTTCTGGTTCGGGTCGCGGCAACCTCCGTCAATCCGGTGGATTGGAAGATCCGCAAACTCGGCCTGTCCCTGGGTCCTGCTATGCCTGCCGTATTGCAGGGCGACGTGTCCGGCGTGGTCGAGGCGGTTGGTGCCGATGTTACGGCTTTTGCGGTGGGCGATGAAGTCTATGGCTGTGCCGGCGGGGTCAAGGGCACGGGCGGTGCGTTGGCCGAGTTCATGGCCTGCGATTGGGAATATCTGGCGCCGAAACCAACCAATCTGTCCATGGTCGAAGCCGCCGCCTTGCCCCTGGTATGTCTAACCGCTTGGGAAGGCCTGGTGGAAGGCGCCGATGTGGGTTGGGGGCAGACGGTCCTGGTGCACGCGGGCGTGGGCGGGGTCGGCCATGTTGCCGCCCAAATCGCCATTGCCCGCGGGGCGACGGTCTATGCCACCGTGTCCGGCCCGGGAAAAGCCGAGCTGGTCAAAGGGTTTGGCGCCATTCCCATCAACTACCGGGAAAACAATGTCGAGGAATATGTGGCGGCCCATACGGGCGGGGCCGGTTTCGACATCGTCTATGACACCGTTGGTGGTGACAACATTCCTAAATCCTGGGAAGCGACAAAGCTACGTGGCACGGTCATCAGTTGCCAGACCAATTCGACCCAGGATTTGACGCCACTGCACCTGAAGGGTTTGCGGCATATCGGCGTCTTGATGCTGATCCCCCTGCTGCGCGGCAAGGGAGGCAAGGCGCATGGCCAGATCATGCGCGAGATCACCGCCCTGGCCGAGGCTGGGCAAATCCGTCCGTTACTGGATGGCGAGCCTTATGCACTGGAAAATGTCGCCAGTGCCCATGCCCGCATGGAATCTGGACAGGCGATGGGCAAGGTGGTGGTGCGCGTTAGCGGCTGACGGCGGCCTTGTCGACGCTGGCGGGGAATTCGCCGCGCCACAGAACGCGTTTGCGATTGCGTGCGCCAGCCTCGACATTCCTATAGCGGTCGGTTGCCATATTGTTGGGCTGCGCCCAGCCCATGTAGATCATCCCCTCTGATAGGTCGTAGCCGCCGGCGGTGCAGGTGGCCAGGGCGATGCTGCCGGCGCGAGGAAAGTCATGTGGATCGCCGCGAGTTTTGCAAACCGCTTCGGCATCCGCTGTTAGGTCCATCAAGGCAGTCGTGGCGACCAGGCCGCAGGGAATGGTCTTTCCGGGGACTCGGCATCGATCACCAGGTTGGGGTGCCGCAATGTCGGACAAGCGCGCTACATGCGTGCCTACGCGCATGGTGGTGACATCAATCACCTTGACCGGGCCGGATAGTGTCCCCGCTAAGGCCGGGGCGATTATCAGGTGGATAAGCATGAATAGCAGGATTAATCTCATGCCCGGACAATGAAACAGTTCCCGATCACCGGGGAATCAAACAATTGAGAGCAGTTTCGCGGGAGCAGGCCATGTCGGAGAATTCCAGCCCGGAGTTACAATATCTGGAGCCCAAGGTGGATGTGGAACACCGCGATGACGGCAACCTGGTGTTGTCATCACCCCATCCACTGGGACAGGGCGTGGCGCAGCTGGGCCTCTATCTGCGCCATTGGGCGGAGGCGGCGCCGGACCGCACCTTCCTGGCGGAGCGCAATACCGATCCGAACGGCGGCGCTTGGCGCAAGGTATCCTTCGGCGCCGCTCGCAGCCAGGCCGATGCGATTTCCAAGGCGTTGCTGGACCGTGACCTGGGTCCGGAGCGGCCGTTGATGATATTGTCGGGCAATTCCTTGAAACAGGCACTGTTAACCCTTGGTGCCATGCAGGTGGGCATTCCCGTGGCGCCGGTGTCGCCGGCCTATTCCCTGATGAGCCAGGACTTCGCCAAACTGCGCCATATCTTTGATCTGGTGTGTCCGGCACTGATTTATGTGGAGGACGCCGCGCCCTTTGCCGGCGCCCTGGAGAGCCTGGATCTGGATGGGGTTGAAGTGCTGGATGGCTGTGGCACGGCCTTTCAGGACCTGCTTGCCACCACCGCCGATGCCCGGGTGGAAACAGCATTTGCCGGTCAGGGACCGGATTCGGTCGCAAAATATCTCTTCACATCGGGTTCCACCGGCCTGCCGAAAGGGGTGATCAATACCCAGGGCATGCTGTGCTCCAATATGCAGCAACTACAACAGATCTGGCCGTTTCTGTTGGAGCAGCCCCCGGTTCTGGTCGATTGGCTGCCTTGGAATCATACTTTTGGCGGCAACATCGTCTTCAACAATGCCATGGCCAACGGCGGCACGCTGTATATCGACGGCGGCAAGCCGGCGCCGGGCCTGATCGACATGACCGCCGATAATCTGCGCCGGGCCTCGCCAAGCCTGTATTACAACGTGCCCGCCGGCTTCGCGGCGCTGCTGCCATTCTTGGAGACGGATGAGGCGTTGCGGGACAATTTTTTCCGTGATTTACGCTTGATTTTTTACGCTGGTGCCGCCCTGCCGCAGGACCTTTGGCGGCGCATGGAGACGGTTTCCATGCAATCCTTGGGCCGTGCCGTGCCCATGGTTTCGGCCTGGGGCTCAACCGAGACGGCACCCATGGCGACGTCGGTACATTGGGCCATTGACCGGGCAGGGGTAATCGGTTTGCCGGTGCCGGGTACCGAGATCAAGATGGTGCCGAACGGCGGCAAGATGGAACTGCGCGTGCGCGGTCCCAACGTTACGCCGGGCTATCTGAAACGGCCCGACCTTACGGCGGAAGCATTCGACGGGGAAGGCTTCTATTGCATCGGCGATGCCGGGCTATTCGCGGACCCGGAGAACCCAGTCAAAGGCCTGGTTTTTGACGGCCGGGTGGCGGAGGATTTCAAGCTGACCACAGGCACCTGGGTCAACAGTGGCGGCTTACGCCTAGCCGCGTTGGGGGCTGCGGCGCCTGTTTTACAGGACGTCGTGGTGGCGGGACATGACCGCGACTTTGTCTCCCTGCTAGCCTGGCCGAACCTGGTGGGCTGTCAATCCTTGTCCGGGGAGAGCGATCTGGACGCCGAGGGCGCGGTTTCGTCCGAGGCGGTGCGCCAGCATATCCGCGACGGACTGGGCACCTACAATAATGCCAACCCGGCCTCGTCCACGCATATCAGCCGGCTATTGCTGCTGGCGGAACCGCCGGCCATTGATGCCAATGAAATCACTGACAAGGGCTATATCAATCAACGCGCGGTGCTGGAGAACCGCGGTGGAGAAGTCGGACGCCTTTACGCTGAGACGCCGGATGCCGATATTATTGTACTTTAGGTACTGAAAAGCTAAATGTGGAACCGACCTCGGGATCGCTTTCCACATGGATCTTGCTGCCGTGCGCGGCGGCGAATTCGCTACAGATTGGCAGGCTGAGGCCAGTCCCCGGTTCGCCCAAGGTGCCGTTTGTTGATTGTTGGACAATAAATTCGAGCAAACTGCCGAGGCGGTCGTTCTCAATGCCGACGCCGTTATCCGTGACGAATATTTCGACCCGGTCAGCGCCCATGGGTTCAACCCTGACATTCACGCTGCCGCCGGGTTTCGTGAACTTGATGGCATTGCTGACAAGGTTGCGCAGCAGGGATTCAAACATATCACGGTCGATCGTCACGAACTCTTCCGTGGGATCACTTCTTAGCGCGATGCCTTTTTCTTCCGCTGCCTTACGTTGAAGCTTAATCACGCCTTGGATCATGGTGCTCAAACTCTGATCGGAGGCGGTGAATTGCGTGGCACCCATTTGGCTGCGCGACCAGCGCAAGAGATTATCCATCAGCTGCAACAACCGGCTGCCGCTGCGGTTGATTTCCCGGGCACAATCGCCCAGTTCCTGCCGCGTCGCCTTCTTGGTGTGGTCGGCGATCAACTGAGTAAAGCCCAATAGCGTATTGAATGGACTTCGCAAGTCGTGCGTGACGATGGAAAACAATTTGTCTTTCAAAAAATTCGAACGGGCCAACTCGTCCCACTGGGCTATCATCTCCGCCTCGGCTTGCTTTTGCTCCGTGATGTCATGAAATGTATGGAGCCGTGCGCCACCCGGCAGCGACTGTGATGTCACTTCGTAGTGCATATTGTCGTGCAGCTGCACTTCGCTGCGTCCCCGGTGCACCTGTGTAAGAACAGCGATACGATTTTTGGCCAATTTCGGGAATTCCTTCGCTATAGTCGCCGCGGTTAGCCAGGAATGTCACAATGGACCGCAAGGGCGTACCCACCTGCATTAAGTCATCGGGCAGATCATAATTTCCTGCATACGTCTGTTCCAGGCGAACAGGCAGCCATCCGCATCATATGCGGAAACACCTTGCGGCATATTTTCCAAGATTTCACGTAGCAGATATTCTTTGCTGCCTACCTTAACCGCGCACCCCCATAGGTGCGGCACGGCTTCATCAATTGAGGCAATCCGTTCGCTGCTGGAAAGCACGGCGTCATCGCCCAAAAATCTCTCGTAGCAAGTGCTATCTTAGGCTTATGGCTATTCTATCTGCTATATTCCTAATGGAGTGTAAACGATTGCCGTATCACCTTAATTTGGCTCGCCCCGGGCAACAAAATGCGGGTTTTCAAAACCATTCTTGCCATAGCGCAGAGGGCTGCCGTCCAGTCGTGAGACGCTGCCGCCGGCGCAGCCCAAAACCGCGTGCCCGGCGGCTGTATCCCATTCCATGGTGCGGCCCAGCCGGGGGTATAAATCAGCGGCGCCTTCCGCCAAGCGGCAGAATTTTAGGCTGCTGCCCGCGTCTACCCTTTCCTTGATATCGAAATCCGCCAGAAAATCGTCGGTTTCAGGCGACGCATGGGAACGGCTGACCATGGCGACCAGGCCGTCATCCCCCGGTGCCCGAACACTGATTGCCTCCGCGGCGTCCGAACCCCTTTTGCGGGTAACCTGGCCGCTGCCCGCGGCTGTATAGGTCTCGCTCCTGGCCGGCACATGCACGGTGCCCAGGACCGGCAGACCATCGCGGATTAGGGCGATATTGACCGTGAAATCGCCATTTTGGGAAATGAACTCCCGGGTGCCATCAAGGGGATCAACCAGCCAGAACGGCCCCGCGCCGACATCCGGTTGGTGTCCCGCGGCGACCGCTTCCTCGGCGACCACGGGAATTTCGGGGGTCAGCACCCGCAGGGCGGCGACGATAATCGCCTCCGCCGCTTGATCGGCTTCGGTTACCGGTGAATCGTCCGCCTTGGTCTCGACCGCAAAATCGCGACCGTAGATTTCCATTATGGCCGCGCCGGCCTGCAGAGCAATGGCTTCGATAGCAGCGGCAAGTTCCTGGTCGTTAAGCGCCATGGTTTAGTGTCCTAGGTCAGAAATATGTCGTGTTTAAGGTGGTCATACTAGCCTCGCCCGACAACGTTCGAGGGGCTTGCATGATCGCCGAAACGGTCGTTTTTCAGGGCCTCCGGATGGTGTCGGCGTCCCTTGACGATGTCCCGCATCGCCGGCGAAACGCCTCCTACCCGGAGGCCCTGAAAAACGCGATCAGAATACACACCTAGAGCACTGGCGCCCTCCCGAGGCTTCTATGGTGGTGGCATTGATGTATGAGGCGGCATCGCTGATCAGCCACAGGGCCGTCTTGGCCATTTCCTCCGATGTGCCGGCCCGGCCCATGGGGACGGTTGGCGCCAGTTGCGCGACCCTGTCCGGCAGACCCATGCGGGCGTGGATTTCCGTATCGATAACGCCGGGCTGCAGACCAACAACGCGGATCCCTTCCATCGCAACCTCCAAACCTAGGTCTTTGGTGAAGGTCTCCAAACCGCCTTTCGATGCCGCGTAATGCAGATATTGGCCTGCGCCGCCCAGCCGTGCCGCGGCTGAGGTGACATTGACGATGACCCCGCCCTGGCCGCCATGCCTGATCGACATGCGCTTGACCGCTTCACGGGAGCAAACAAAAGGTCCGATCAGGTTAAGGCGAAAGACATCGGCCCTATCCGTTTCCGCCATTTCATCCAGGCGGCCAAGATCGCCTGTCTTGCCCGCATTGTTAATCAATGTACTAACCGGGCCCAGTTCCTGATCGACCGCCTTGAACAACTGGATGATGTCCGCTTCCCGGCCCATGTTGCCGGCGTCCGCGATGGCCTGTCCGCCCGCCGCGTTGATTTTCGCCACCACGGCTTTGGCCCGGCCGGGGCTGGCGTTGTAGTTGACGCAGACTTTGTAACCCTGCCCCGCGCCCAGTATTGCGCAGGCCGCACCGATGCCACGGCTCGCCCCGGTGACCACTAAAACGCCCGACATTCGTTACTTGCTCCCATGGCATATAAATCGGGGCGGAACACAGCACCTTGGCGAGGGCGGGTCAAGTCCCGGCGCTATGTGTCGAGACTGGATGCCACCCGTAGGGTGGCGCCCGATACCTCGGTCACGCGAACCTTGCTGCCAGCGGGTAGATCCGTCCCTTCCACGGTCCAGATGCCGTCGTCCACCCGCATGCGTCCCCGTCCGTTGACGATGGCCTCATCCAGGATGAACTCCCGGCCTACATATTGCGCCCCGCGGCGGTTTAGATCGGGATGGTCGGTGACCAGGGGCCGGCGTTTGAGATAACGGCGGGAGGCCACGATCGAGACCACGGAGAGGACGGCAAACAAGGTGAATTGCCATTTCCAATTCAGCTCCGGTATCAGAAAAACCACCGTGCCGACCACGCCGGCGGCGATGCCCAGCCACATGAACACGGCACCGGGGGCGAAAATCTCCAGGATTACCAGGACCAGGGCAGCTATGAACCAGTCCCAATAGGCCAAGGTTTCCAGATAAAGCAGGACCTGCACCCTACTAACCTCCACTACGCGGGATGGGGGAGCCGGAGGGGGCGCCGTCACCGCGGTCATTGAAGCTTTCGCGGGCGATCTCGGCAATGCCGGCGACGGAACCCATGACCGATGTTGCGTCCAACGGCAGCATCAGGATTTTCTGATTACGGGACGAGGCGATCTGACCTAGTGCATCCACATATTTCTGCGCCACGAAATAGTTGATCGCCTGCACATCGCCCTTGGCGATGGCCTCCGATACCATTGCCGTCGCCTTGGCCTCGGCCTGGGCCTCGCGCTCCCTTGCCTCGGCATCGCGGAAGGCTGATTCACGCCGCCCCTCGGCCTCCAGAATGGCGGCTTGCTTCTCTCCTTCCGCGCGCAGGATTTCGGCCGCCCGGGTGCCTTCAGCTTCCAGGATGCTGGCGCGTTTTTCCCGCTCCGCCTTCATCTGCCGGGCCATGGCGTCAACCAGGTCGCGTGGCGGAGCGATATCCTTGATCTCTATCCGGGTGACCTTGATGCCCCAGGGTGAGGTGGCGTCATCGACCACGGTTAACAGGCGGTGATTGATTTCATCGCGCTTGGACAGCAGTTCATCGAGATCCATGCTGCCCATGACCGTGCGGATATTGGTCATGGTCAGGTTCAGGACCGCGCGTTCCAGTTGGCTGACCTCATAGGCGGCAGCGGCCGCGTCCAGCACCTGGAAGAAGACGATGCCGTCGACAGCCACCATGGCGTTGTCTTTGGTGATGACTTCCTGCGTGGGGACGTCGAGAACCTGTTCCATCATATTCATCTTGGCGCCGAGACGATCGACGATGGGTACGATCAGATGTAGGCCGGGCACCAGAGTGCGAGTATAGCGGCCAAAGCGTTCGACCGTGTATTCCATACCCTGAGGCACTGCCTTGACGCCCGCGATTACCATGATTATGGCAAGCAGGACCAGAACAAAAACAAAGATGCTTGAGCCGTCGATGCTGAAATACATGCTAGTATCCTTTGCTGGCGAAATTTGCACTATTCCATAGTTTTGCATAAATGCCGTCCACTACAACTGAAATGATGGCGGAATTGGCGGGGTGAAATCCGGAGATGAGTAATTCAAGCAGGATTCATTCGTTCCATCCCGAACGCTACGGTGATGTGAAATCGGCGGTGCGGGCCTTGTTGCATGCGGTTGGTGGAGAGGCCAGGGCGGCGGCGGCCTGCCGGGTCTCTAAATCCACCCTGTCCGAATACGGCAACCCACGCTACGACGAGCGGCACATGCCCCTCGATGTGGTCCTGGCCCTGGAACAGGCGGCGAGGGAAATGCCGGTGACCGAGCATCTGGCCGCTGAACATGATGCGCTGTTGTTGCATCTGCCATCGGTAGAGGCGGCGGGAGGCTGGATGGACCATCTGACTTCCATCGGCAAGGAAGCCGGCGACGTCTTTCACCGGGCTGGTGAGTATCTGGCCGATGACGGCGAAATCGATGCCCAGGAGGCGCCCGGTCTTTTGAAGGAAGTGGATGAGTTATTGGCGGCCGTTGCTGCCATGCGTGCCGCCGTGCGCGCCCGTATACCGAAGTAGGTAAGGCAGCTATAGCAGTTCCAGGATTGCCTGGGCGCCTGTTTTCTCGATGCCGCCGGGATTATCTTCCACCTGTACGGTGCTGAATGTGCCATCGTCCACGACAATAGCGAAGCGCGTGCAGCGCAGACCCATGCCGCGTGCGGTTAAATCCAGCTCCAAGCCCAGGGCTTTTGTGTAATCTGCGCCGCCATCGGCCAGCATGGTGACCTTGTAGCCCACCTGCTGGTCCTTGCCCCAGGTGCCCATCACAAATGCGTCGTTGACCGCCATGCAGGCCGAACGGTACGATTTTCTTGCCGCCAAACAACTCGTCCGTGGAAACCGCTTCCGGTCCACTCTCGCCCAAGGGCATCAAGGTACCCGAGGGCATTTTGTCGCCAACCGAAATCGTCATTGTAAACCCTCCCCATCACTGGATGATTGCTTTCGGGCATCCCCATGACCTTGTGAATTAGCCACGACATCTAATGTTGCCGGGGTTGGATGCAAAGCGCTGGCTGTAATTCTTATTTGCTTATCTCGAGACGGCGCTCTACCGCGCGGCCGCCATCCACCAGGGTCAGGGTCAGGACCTGGGTGGTTAGTACCGCCTTGGACATGCCGGCGAAGACCGGAAGTGCCAGGGCAACATCGTGGCGCCCTGGCCCAAAGGTGGCGTTTGGCCGGCCGAATCCGAATGGTTCAGGCCCTTCAACCATCAAATCGGGGGCCTGGAAGGGGCGCTCGGACCTGCCCTTGATATGCAGAATCTGCTCGCCGGCGGGGCCGCTCACCGTGGCGCTATCGATTGAAAGGCTGCCCTGGCCTGCCTTTTGTGGGATCAAATCCCGAAAATGCCGGATCAGGGGAGCGAAGGTGTTGTTTTCGGCCGCTTTGCCATCGGGGGCAAGCTTCAGCGACAGGTCCGCCTGCATGGGGACGCAAACCGTGGCGCAGATCATATAGTCCAGCTTCAATCTGGCCAGAGTTGCCTTGCCCGGCACCGTCGCGCGCAGCAGGACTGGCAGCACAACCTCGTCATGATAGCCGAAACTGTCGAAGCCAAAGGCGCTGAAGCGCCGCGGTGCCGGCCAATGCACGTCCGCCGTGGCCAAGTTCTGGGAAGCGGACCAGTCAAGGCGGGGCGGTGCTCCCGATTCGCCCGGATTGCGCCAATATGTCTTCCAACCGGGCGTAAGCTTGATCTGAACCCCCAGCCAGATCCGCCCCTGTGCATCCATGCTGCTCTGTCCGGCGATTAGCCGCGCGGCGGTATCCGCGCCCTTTTGCCAACCGCCCGAAGATGTTTCCGCCCGGACCGGCGCGTAGAACAGCATGGCGGCCAAGATTGGGCCAGCTAGCCAGAAAAATGCCAATTTACGAGGTTTTAAGCTCAAATTCCGTATCTTTGCTTTGCCTGGAGCGCGGAAATATTCCATGCTTCACAGTGTGTAATATAGGGGATAATTAACTTATATGGGCTGACAATAGCCTAACTTTGGCGTGAACAATTGACTTCCCTCGACGGTAAGCTCAAGTGGATGATATGGGATCTATGGAAAAAAATAATGAAGGCGCGGCAGAAGACGGTTACATGACCGGCCAACTGTTGATTGCCATGCCCACCATGAGTGATCCGCGGTTCGAACGGACTGTGATTTATATGTGTGCCCATTCCGCCGATGGTGCCATGGGATTGGTGGTTAACAAGCAGGCGGACGAGATCGATTTCCCCGAATTGTTGAACCAGTTGGAGATCGAGACCGAAGGCGTCAAGGACCCTATTCCGGTCCTGGTTGGTGGCCCGGTGGAAACTGGCCGCGGATTTGTCCTGCATTCTTTGGATTACCGCCAGGATTCGACCCTGGAAGTCAGTGACGAGGTTGGCCTGACCGCCACCGTGGACATTCTGCGCTCCATCGCCGAAGGCGAGGGGCCGGCCCATAGCCTGCTGACACTTGGTTATGCCGGTTGGTCCGCCGGTCAATTGGATGACGAGATCCAGGCCAACGGCTGGCTTAATGTAACGGCCGATGTCTCCCTGCTGTTTGATGGCGCCCTGGGCGAAAAATGGGACCGCGCGGTGCGCAAGGTAGGCATCGATCCGTCCTTCCTGTCAGCGGATGCCGGGCATGCGTGACTGGGCATAAAAAACTATATTTCTATAATTCTAGAAATATAGTTGCAATTGCCTTTGGAGTGCCCTAAGTAAGCTCTATGAACGAGATAATTAATCTATACGACAGTGCCGAACTGCAGCAGACCGCCTATACCATGGAGGCGTTGGGCAACGAAACACGCTTGGCGATTTTTACATTATTGGTGCCGGCGGGGCAGGGCGGTTTGACCGTTGGTACGGTGCAGGCACGCCTCAAGGTACCTGGCTCCACCCTATCGCATCATCTGGCCCGCTTGGTTCAGGTTGATCTGGTGCAGCAGGAACGGCAAGGGCGAAAGCTGATTTGCCGGGCCAATTATCGGCGTATGGATGACGTCTTGAAGTTTCTGACCCGAAATTGTTGTGCCGCCGACGGCGTTGATGCTGGGCACGTGCACGATACTTCGGTCGAGCAAGAAGGATCCGTGGCATGAGTGATATCTCCCTATCCATCGCCGGAGCGGCCAAACGCGTTACTGATATCGATAAAGTCTGGCTGACAATTGGCGCCAGTCTGCTGCTCGGCGCTTTTGTCCTGCCGCAACAGACCATATCCTCGATCGGGTTCACGTCTGACGCGCTATTGCACATTGCGCCGTTCTTGGCTGTTTCTATCGGTCTGGCGGCCTATGCTAAGGCCTCGGGCGCGGACAATCTGATCGCTCGGGTGTTTCAGGGCCATGCGGTGCAGATGGTCGTTGCGGCCTCGGTGTTTGGCGCCCTTTCGCCGTTTTGTTCCTGCGGCGTTATTCCCCTGATCGCGGCACTACTGGCGATGGGCGTGCCCCTGGCGCCGGTGATGGCGTTCTGGCTGGCCTCGCCCTTGATGGATCCGCAGATGTTCCTGCTGACCATGGGCACGCTCGGTTTGCCGTTCGCCGTTGGCAAGACCGCCGCCGCCCTGGGCGTTGGCCTGTTGGGTGGCCTAGCGACCCTGGCTTTTCAAAAAGCAGGAGGCTTTTCCTTGCCGCTGCGCGAAGGTGTGGGCGACGGCGGTTGTGGGGCTGGTTCCGTGCGCAGCGATGGCGAGGTGGTCTGGAAATTTTGGCGGGATGGTGCGCGGCGCCTGAAATTCGCCGATGAATCCTTGAAAACGACCTTGTTCCTGGGCAAGTGGCTAATTGTGGCCTTCCTGTTGGAAAGCGTCATGCTGGCTTATGTTCCCGCCGAATCTATTGCCGCTCTGTTGGGCGGCGAGAGCTTCTGGGCCATTCCCCTGGCGGCCATTGTCGGCGTGCCCGCCTATATGAACGGCTTTGCCGCCATTCCCTTGATGTCGGGCCTGATGGAACTGGGCATGGCGCCGGGCGCTGCCATGGCATTCATGGTCGCGGGCGGTGTCTCGTGCATTCCCGCCGCCATCGCGGTCTTCGCCCTGGTGCGTCTGCCGGTGTTCTTCTGGTATCTAGGTATTGCGCTGGTCGGCTCACTTGCCGCGGGCATCGGGTTCCAGATGTTTATTGCCTAACCGGCAATCTTACATTGTCTGAAAATAATCCAAGGCCTTGGCAACAGCCGGGGCCTTGGCCATATTGGAGCCATGAAAGAATTTCAACTCGCTCCCGTGCCCGAGGATGGCCGCCTGACGGAACAGGTCGGCGGCATTGATCAGAGCGGCGCGCCCGTCGATACCCGCGTCGTCGTCGAACAACCCCTGACGTTGTATCTGAATGGCCAGGAAATCGTCACCATGATGACCATCGGCGACCATCCCGATTGCCTGGCCGTTGGTTATTTGCTGAACCAGAACATGCTGCGTTCCGATGACGAGTTGACCAGTATAGATTATGACGAGGAGCTATCGGTCGTCGTGGTGCGGACGGCGCGCAAGACGGATTTCGAGGAAAAGCTGCAAAAGAAAACCCTAACGTCCGGCTGTGCCCAGGGCACCGCGTTTGGCGATATCATGGAACATTTCGACGAGATACTGCTGCCCATGGATGCCGTTCTGAAGACTTCGTGGATCTATGGACTCAGTCGCAAGATCAACCAGCGGCCCAGTCTGTATCTGGCCGCTGGGGCCATTCATGGCTGCGTCCTGTGCGAAGAGGACCGGCCCCTGATCTATATGGAGGATGTGGGCCGGCACAATGCTATCGACAAGATCGCCGGCTGGATGTTTCTGAATGGCGAGGGCATGGTCGGCAAGATTTGTTACACCACCGGGCGGCTTACCTCGGAAATGGTCATCAAGATCGTGCGCATGGGCATTCCAATTTTGATCTCCCGCTCCGGCTTCACAGCCTGGGGCGTGGGTCTGGCGCGTCAGGCCGGCTTGACCCTGATCGGCCGGGCAAAGGGCAAGCGCTTTATATGCCTGGCCGGCGAGGGCCGCCTGGTCTTCGATGCGGATGACTGACAGGCCGCCAATCATCGGTCTGCTACTGGCGGGCGGCGGTGCCCGGCGTATGGGCGGCGGCGACAAGTGTTTGCGCTTCCTGGGCGCGCGCCCATTATTGGCCCACGTGATTGAGCGCCTCTCGCCTCAGGTCGAGGCGCTGGTCCTCAACGCAAATGGCGCGCCTGAACGTTTCGCCGCCTTTGACCTGCCCGTGGTGGCGGACAGCATTCCCGGCATGGTGGGGCCTTTGGCCGGTATCCTGACCGGGATGGAATGGTTGCGCGCGAACCGACCTGAAATTCCCATGATGGTCTCCACGCCTACCGATGTACCTTTCCTGTCCCTGGATCTGGTGGCCCGTTTGACCGCCGCCAAGGCCGGGGCCAGCATCGCCTGTGTGCGCTCGAATGGTAGGACCCATCCACCTATCGCGTTATGGGATGTGGATCTGGCGGACGATCTGCGCCAGGCCATGGAGGGGGAGGAGATGCGCAAGATTGATCTTTGGACGGCACGTCATGAACTGGTGCATGTGGATTGGCCGGTGGAACCATTCGATCCGTTCTTTAACGCCAACCGGCCCGAGGATCTAGAACTGGCGGAGAGCCTGCTCTGATGACCTCCCCCAATCACAATGACCGCCCGGCGGGACGGGCCATTGATATGCTGCTGCTGCATTATACCGGCATGGCGACGGCGGACGCCGCCCTGGCCCGGCTATGCGACGAGGCGGCGGAGGTTTCGGCCCACTATCTAATTGATGAGGGCGGCGAGGTTATTGCCCTGGTGGGCGAGGACCGCCGGGCTTGGCATGCGGGTGTTGCCTGCTGGGCCGGAGAGCGTGACATCAACGGTTGTTCCATCGGCATCGAATTGGTCAATCCCGGTCACGAATTCGGCTACCGCGCCTTTCCCCAGGCGCAGATGGACGCATTGTCGACCCTGTGCCGGGAGATCCTGGGGCGCTATCCCATACCGCCCCATCGGGTGCTGGGCCATTCAGACGTGGCGCCGGCGCGCAAGGAAGATCCGGGCGAGTTGTTCGATTGGGCCGCCCTTGCGGCGGTGGGCATCAGCCTGTGGCCGGAAGCGTGTGAGGCAAATCCGGCCCTCGTGTTGGCAGATCTCGGATATGACGTGGCTGGTGCCGGGCTGGCGGCCTGCGCCACCGCGTTCCAAAGGCATTGGCGGCCCGCGAAAATCGACGGTGTGATGGATAGGGAATGTCAGGGCATGCTTGCCGGACTGCTTGACCAAATCGTCTGATCACCCCATGTTGCACGGGCCAGACGGCTGGACGGTCGCCCTTGCTTTATTGCGGGGAGGAAAGTCCGGGCTCCACGAAAAAACGGTGCCGGGTAACGCCCGGCGGGGGCGACCCCAGGGAAAGTGCCACAGAAAGCAAACCGCCCGCCTTGCGAGGTAGGTAAGGGTGAAAGGGTGCGGTAAGAGCGCACCGCGCGGCTGGTAACAGCCGTGGCAGGGTAAACCCCACCGGGAGCAAAACCGAATAGGGATGGCGTGTCGGTGCCGGCTTTGGCTGGAGCCTGACAGGCGTGTTCGCGCCGCCGTCCGGGTAGGTTGCACGAGGCGTCCGGTAACGGACGTCCTAGATGAATGATCGTCCAGCGCCGCCAAATATGGGCCGTGGCGTGGACAGAACCCGGCTTACAGGCCGTCTGGCGCCCAATTCCTAAACCCTGCCTGCCGCCGCGCGGCTGGCCATGCCGCCTTGTTTGCTGATCTCCTTGTGATAGGCGGCGTTGAACAGCAGATAGCTGCCGCAGCGGGCGCAATCAACGTCGTAGCCGTAACAACAGAATGTCTGCTCAAAATTGCCGTCATCGCCAACGTACAACGTCAAGGTTTGGCTGTGAATGGGGCAGTTCTCGCCGCCTGTACCGGTATAAGCCATCGCCCGAAACAATGTTCTAGCGGCGCTCAGTCGCGCTGAACTGGGCGTTTTTGGCGCAGATCCGGATATCGGCCAGCATCGCCCTTTCCATTCCGGCGGCGACCACATAGCCATTCACGGCGGCGATAAACGGCTTGAAGATGTCGGCCCGCTTGGTACAGCCGCAATAGCCTTCACAATTGTAGATATCCTGGCGGTACTTTCGTAATTAGTAAATTCGAAATTGTTGGCGGCGGCATCTTCTAGGTCCCAACCAGCGCAAAAGGCTTTGTCGCCAGCCCCGGTGATAATCGACACCAGGGCATCATCATCGCGAAAGTCTTTCCAGGCGGCTTTCAATTCGTCGTTCATGACGGAGTTCCTGGCGTTGCGCCGTTCGGGTCGGTTCAAGGTGATGGTGGCGATATGGTCCACCTTTTCATACTTGATGGTCTGATAATACATGGCGGCTACTCCTTTGCCTATGCAAGAACAATTAATGTACCCCATGGTGGCAATTGCCCAATAACGCGGCAATCCCCCAAACTAAGCCGATAATAGATGGAATTCACCTGCCCTTGAACGTCAAATGCCCTTTTTTGGCGCTGCATAGGGGCGAATAACCTTAGAAGAACATACGGGGAACACGATCTCGCCACATTGTTTCTCTAGGCTGTCGGCTGGATTTACAGATTAAGCGGGTTTTGCTTGGCTTTTCCATTTGTAGCAACACTTCAGGACCCCAAATTTTGACTTTAAAGGTTCCCGGTAATTATTTGTTTAGTCATTGACGCCCATAAAATGGCATGATATCCCATAAAAGCCCAAATTAGGTATCGTGGCGTGGACTATTTTTGGCGTCTATAGCTGCTGCACTGAGATGGAGCGATAAGGCGTTAACCGAAGACCTTAAGCGAGGACAAGAAACGGGGGTTTGGTCGTGGCACTGTTTTTGTCGCGGTTTGATAACAAGGTGGACCGCAAGGGGCGGGTTTCCGTGCCTGCGTCTTTCCGCGCCGATTTGACCTCCGATGCCTTCGCTGGCGTTGTCGCCTTTCCCTCGCCCGGCAACGACGGCGCCATTGACGGTTGCGACATTGAGCGGATGAAACAGCTGGCCGAAGGCATCGACAGCTTCAATCCGTTCTCCAATGAATATGGCGATCTCGCCACCGCTATTCTGACCAAGTCCCATCGCCTGCCCTTTGATGGCGAGGGGCGGATCATCCTGCCGCAGCAATTGCTGACCTATGCGGGCATTACCAACATGGCGACCTTCGCGGGCCGAGGCGCCACTTTCCAGATCTGGGCGCCCGAGGCCTATGAAGCCTACGAGGCCGAGGCGACCGAGCGGGCCGAGGCGCAAGCCGGCAAGTTCGAATTACAGCGCCGCGACAAGATGGGGGAGGGGGATCGATGAGGCAGAATCCCGCTCCCCATATCCCGGCCATGCTGAACGAAGTCCTGGCAGGCTTGGCGCTGCGCGATGGCGGTATTTATGTGGATGGCACCTTTGGTGCCGGCGGCTATTCGGGGGCGATCCTTGATGCCGCCGATTGCCGGCTGATCGCCATCGACCGGGATCCCGATGCCGTGGCGGCGGGTGCCTCGGCGGTGGCGAAATATGATGGCCGCCTGACCTTGGTGCAGGGCCGCTTTTCCGAAATGCAGCAATTGGCGGCCGAGGCCGGCGCCCCCCAGGTGCAGGGCGTGACCCTGGATTTGGGTGTCTCCTCCATGCAGCTGGACCAGGCCAGCCGGGGCTTTTCCTTTGCCGCCGATGGGCCCTTGGACATGCGCATGTCGAAACGCGGAGAAAGTGCCGCCGACGTGGTCAACAGCCGGGACCAGGACGAGTTGGCCGATATCATTTATCACTATGGTGACGAGCGCCGCTCCCGCACCGTCGCCCGCGCTATTATTCGGGCCCGCGAGGCCGCCCCCATCGAACGTACGTCGGCCCTGGCCGAGATCGTCGCCAAGGCCGTGGGGCCGGCAGGTCGAGGCAACAAGAAAGGCGGCAAGCGTATTCATCCCGCTACCCGCACCTTCCAGGCGTTGCGCATTTACGTGAACAGCGAGATTGAGGAACTGCGCCTTGGCCTTGCCGCGGCGGAGCGTTTGTTGGCGCCCCAGGGCTGGTTGGCCGTGGTTTCGTTCCACTCCCTGGAAGACCGGGAGGTGAAGCAATTCCTCAGCCAGCGGGCCGGCTTGCAACCCGGCGGTTCCCGCCACCGCCCGCCCAATGAGGATCAACGCCCCATTACTTTTCATCTTCCCCGCCGTGGAGCCGTGAAGCCCAAGGAAGCGGAAATGGCCGTCAACCCCCGGGCCCGTTCGGCCCGTTTGCGGGTGGCGCAGCGCACCGATGTTCCAGCCAATGTTATCCCCGCTAATGATGTGGAGGCGGCGTTATGAGATGGCCCATCACCGTTGTCGTGCTGCTGTTGGTTCTGGCCGTATCGCTTGGCCTGTACCGACTGGAATCCGAGGTTCAGCAATTGGAGCGGGACCTGGCGGTTTCAACCGCGAAGGTCGAGGACAACTATCGTGACAGCCGCATCCTGGCCGCGGAATCGAGTTTCCTGAGCCAACCCAGCCGTTTGCAGGCTCTGGCCCAGCGCCATCTGGCCCTGCGCCCCATGGCGATCACACAGGTCGGCACTCTGGCGAGCTTACCCCTAAAGGCAAAGGCGGCGGATACCAAGGATGCCGGCAGCAAAGCCGCTAATTTGCCTGATGGCAAGGCACGTGGCGATGGCGCCGAGAAAGGCCCGCCCGTACCGGGCTGGAAACCGCGCAAGCCACGGCGCGGTGAGCGGATCGTCCTGGCCAGCAGCAGGAGGCCGCAATGACACTGCCCGCCACGTCATACCAAGGCCCTGTGCCTCTTACGGGCGGTCTTGAAGCCGAGATTGAAGATGACACTCATTTGGTGGGCAGCAAGGCCCAGGCGATCCGCATTGGCCGAATCCGGCTGCTGACTGTGGCCCTGGTGTTCGCCGTCAGCTTTTCAGTCCTGGCCGGCCGTTTGATCGAATTGACCGTCATTCGCGAGCCGGGCCAGTCCCTGGCCTCCACTGCCGCCGCGCCTACGAAGTCCACCGCCGGGCGGGCCGATATCGTGGACCGGAACGGTATCTTGTTGGCGACCAACCTGTTGACCGCATCCCTGTATGCCGACGCCAGATCGGTGCCCGATGCGGCCAAGGCGGCGCGGCGCGTGGTTGGCGTGCTGCCGGAATTAAGCCTTGCGGCGGTTCAGGAACGTCTCTCTTCGAACCGTGCTTTTGTCTGGCTGAAGCGGAATCTGACGCCGTCACAACAGGCGGCGGTCAACGGCTTGGGCATTCCGGGTTTGCATTTTCGCGATGAGCAGCGACGCCTGTACCCCCATGGCTCCCTCGAATCCCATGTCCTTGGTTTCACGGATGTGGATGGCAACGGCATCTCGGGCATGGAGAAATATTTCGATCAGGAGATGCGCGACCGCGGCCCCAGGGGCCAGGCTTTGCAGGTCTCGCTTGATGTGCGGGTCCAGCACGTATTGCGCGACGAACTATCGGAGGCTATGGGCCGTTTTCGGACCAAGGGCGCCGCCGGCCTGGTATTGAACGCCAATACGGGTGAGATTTTGGGCCTGGTCTCATTGCCGGATTTTGATCCCAATCATCCCTCTGCCGCGCCGGCCTTGGCGCGTTTCAATCGCGCCACCAAGGGCGTCTACGAACTGGGCTCGGTTTTCAAGGTATTGACCGTGGCCATGGCGCTGGACAGCGGCGCCACGAAAATACGCGGCGGCTATGACGCCACCAAGCCGATCCGCGTGGCTCGCTATACCATTCGCGACAGCCATGCCAAGAAGCGCTGGTTGTCGGTGCCGGAAATTCTAATCTATTCCTCCAACATTGGCGCCGCCAAAATGGCCCTGGACGTAGGTCGCGACGGGCAGCGCCAGTACCTCGACCGTTTTGGCCTGCTGGGCCGGCCCAGTTTAGAATTGCCTGAAGTCGGCATGCCCATCACGCCGGCCCGTTGGGGTGATATCTCGACCATGACGGCGGCCTATGGCCATGGCCTGGCGGTCTCTCCGGTGCAATTCGCTTCTGCCTTCGCGGCCATGGTCAATGGCGGCGTCCTACTGCCCGCTACCCTGATCAAGCGCAAGCCTGGCGAGCGCACGGTTGGCGTCCAGGTAATCTCCGAACGGACCTCGAACCAGTTGCGCCGTCTGCTCCGTGCCGTGGTCGAAAAAGGTACCGGGCGCAAGGCACAGGCGCCGGGCTATCTGGTGGGTGGGAAAACTGGCACGGCTGAAAAGGCCGGTGCCGGGGGTTATCGCCGCAAGGCCTTGATTTCCTCTTTCGTTGCCGCCTTTCCCATGACCGCGCCGAAGTATGTCGTCTACCTGCTGTTGGATGAACCGCAGGGCGATGTGGAAACCCATGGCTATGCCACGGCCGGCTGGACGGCGGCGCCCTTGACCAGCCGGGTGGTCAGCCGGATCGCGCCAATTCTTGGCGTCCGGCCTCAGGACAACGAATCAGCACCCGTGCAACGGGCCATGGCGTTACCATTGTATAGCCGGGTCGACAGCCGGGGCCGGAACATTGCGGTTAACTGAACTGATGGGGAACAACGTAAGCCAGTTGGCGGATAGGGATATTACTGGACTCACGGCGGATAGCCGCCTGGTCGAGCCCGGCTATCTGTTCGCCGCCCTGCCCAGCAGTATCGCCGACAATGCAATCAATGGCGGCGATTTTGTGCTTGAGGCGATCCACCGAGGTGCGGCCGCTCTGTTGGGTCCACCTGGTTTGGCGGCAAAGCTGGACATCACTGCTGATGTGCCAATCATCGAGGACGAAGAACCACGCCGCCGCCTCTCTCAACTGGCGGCGCGCTTTTTTGCCGGCCAGCCCGAGACCACCGTGGCGGTAACGGGCACGTCGGGAAAAAGCTCGGTTGCTGATTTTGTGCGCCAGATTTGGGTTGCCATGGGCCGCTCGGGCGCCAGTCTGGGGACTTTGGGCGTCAACTCCGGACCCTTGCGGCGAAAATTGGCTCATACCACGCCGGATCCGGTTGTCCTGCATGAAGCCTTGCGCGATCTGGCCGATGCGGGCGTGGATTATCTGGCGCTCGAGGCCTCTAGCCATGGCTTAGAGCAACGGCGCCTGGATTGGGTCAAGGTGATGGTCGCGGCCTTCACCAATCTATCCCGTGACCATTTGGACTATCATGCGGATGAGAAAGCCTATCTGCAGGCCAAGCTGCACCTGTTCAACGTCGTCATGGCGCCGGGCGGTACCGCCGTGCTGCCGGCCTCGTCCAGCCTGACGGCGCGATTGCGCGACGCTTGTCAGGCACGAAAGCACAATATTCTGACCTTCGGCGTGGGTGGCGATGTCGATCTGCGGCACCGTGAGATGGTTGGCTATGGGCAGCGATTGATAATTTCGGCCATGGGCCGGCAGGCCGTGCTGGATCTGCCGCTGATCGGTGCCTTCCAGGCCGAGAATGTGCTTTGCGCCATTGCCCTTGTCTTGGCCTGTGGTGAAAATCCTGACGCAGTACTGCCCGCCGCCGCGTATCTGACCGGTGTGCCGGGACGTTTGCAGGCGGTTGCCAGACCAGCGGATAAAGGCGGCGTCTTTATCGACTACGCTCACAAGCCCGAGGCCCTACGCGCCGCCATCACCGCCCTGCGGCCCCATGCCAAGGGGCAACTGGTCGTGGTCTTTGGCTGCGGCGGTGACCGGGACCGTGGCAAACGGCCCTTGATGGGCCGCATCGCAACCGATCTGGCCGATAAGGTCATTATTACAGACGACAACCCGCGCAGCGAGACGCCTGGGGCTATCCGGGCCGAAATTCTTTCTGATTGCCCTGGTGGCATCGAGATCGGGGACCGTGGCCAAGCCATCGCCACTGCCATCGCAACGCTGACCCCGGATGACGTTCTGTTGATTGCCGGCAAGGGGCATGAGACCGGACAGACCATCGCCGGTGTCACCCATCCCTTCGATGACGGACAGGTCGCCGCGCGCATTTTGGCGGGAGGTGATCCATGACCGCCGCCGCTCTGTGGCAAACCGCGGAGGCCGCCGTCGCCTGCGACGGCCAATACAACGGTGACTGGCAAGCCGATGGCGTCTCCATCGACAGCCGGACGGTCCGAGCTGGCGATCTGTTTGTGGCCATCCAGGGACCGAACTTTGATGGCCATGGCTTTGTCGCCGATGCCTTGGCCCGTGGCGCCGCCGCCGCCATGGTCAGCCGCGAGATCGAAGGCCTGGACCCCGCCGCGCCTTTGTTGCGGGTCGGCGATACCCTGGCTGGGTTGGAAGCACTGGGCCGGGCCGCGCGGGAACGTAGTGGCGCAAGGATCACGGCGGTTACGGGCAGCGTCGGCAAGACGGGCATCAAGCAGGCATTGTATCAGGCCCTGGCCCGAAGCGCGCCGACCCATGCCTCGATAGGCAATCTGAACAATCATTGGGGCGCGCCGCTAAGCTTGGCGCGAATGCCCGCCCACAGCCGCTATGGTGTTTTTGAATTGGGCATGAACCATGCCGGTGAAATCGCGCCATTGAGCTGCATGGTGCGCCCGCATGTGGCGATCATCACCAATGTGGAGCCGGTACATCTGGAATTCTTTTCTTCGTTAAGCCAGATAGCCGATGCCAAGGCGGAGATTTTCGAAGGGCTGGAGCCGGGCGGCGTGGCGATCCTGAACCGCGATAATGCTCACTATGATCATTTGAAACGGGCGGCCGAGGCAGCTGGCGTCGGCCGGATTATTTCCTTTGGTGCGCACGAGGATGCCCAGGCGCGCCTGATTGGTCTGGCTCAGCACGCCGCCTGCAACTGTATCTCCGCCGATATCAATGGTCAGGCCGTGACCTATAAAGTCGGTGCACCGGGCCGCCACTGGGCCATCAACAGCCTTGCCGTTCTCGCCGCCGTGCGGGCCCTGGATGCGGATTTGGGGCTGGCTGCCCTGGCCATGGCCGAGGTGGCCGCGCCCAAGGGACGGGGCGAACGTAACCGCATCGCCTTCGATGACGGTGATTTACTGATCATCGACGAAAGCTATAACGCCTCGCCCATCGCTATGGCGGCGGCGATTGAAACCCTGGGCGCGGTGGAGGTGGCCGCTCCAGGCCGGCGTATTGCCGTATTGGGCGATATGCTGGAATTAGGTGAAACAGCGCCGGCACTGCATGCCGCCTTGGCCCCAGCGCTGGCCGATGCCGGGGTTGACCAGGTTTTTGCCTGTGGACCGCATATGGCTGAACTGTTCGATACCCTGCCGAAACATATGCGCGGCGCCCACGAGGCGGCGTCGAAGACATTGCTAACGAAGGTCACGGCCAGCGTCCGGCCCGGCGATACCGTATTGGTGAAAGGCTCTTTGGGCCTGAACATGGCGCCCATCGTGCTGGCCTTGCTGGCCTTGGGCAATGCCGATCCAGCAGCGGTCAGCGGATAGGGGGGGCGATGTTATTTAACCTACTCTATCCCTTGGCCGAAGATTTTCAGATCTTCAATCTGTTTCGCTATCTGACCTTTCGCACCGGCGCGGCGGTGATGACGGCATTGATCATTAGTTTTATTCTGGGCCCGCCCCTGATCCGCTGGTTGCGCAGCAAGCAGGGCAAGGGCCAGCCGATCCGCGATGACGGACCGACACGTCATATCGTGGCCAAGCAGGGCACGCCCACCATGGGCGGTTTTCTGATCCTGTTGGCGTTGTCCGTATCCACCCTGTTGTGGGCCGATCTGAGCAATCGCTTCGTCTGGGCGGTGTTGCTAGTCACTGCCGGTTTCGGCCTGATTGGTTTCGCCGACGACTATCTGAAAGTGACCCAGGCCAATGTGCGCGGTTTGCCGGGCAAGCTGAAACTGGTGCTGGAACTGGTTGTCGCCGTGCTCGCCGCCATGTGGATCATGTCGTTCCAGCCCGAGACATTGTCCAGCCATCTAGCCCTGCCGTTCGTCAAAGGCGTGCTGTTTGACCTGGGTCTGTTCTTCATTCCCTTCGCCGCGTTGGTTATGGTGGGTTCTTCCAATGCCGTCAACCTAACCGATGGTCTGGATGGCCTGGCCATTGGACCACTGATTATCGGCGCCTCCGCTTTCGCCCTGATCGCCTATCTGACCGGTAATGTGATCTTCGGCGCGTATCTGCAATTGCACACCGTGCCGGGCGCCGGGGAACTGGCGGTCTATTGCGGCGCCTTGGTGGGGGCCGGGCTGGGCTTTCTGTGGTTCAACGCGCCGCCGGCCATGGTCTTCATGGGGGATACAGGCAGCCTGTCCCTGGGCGGCGGCTTGGGCGCTGTCGCTGTGGTCACCAAGAACGAGTTCGTCCTGGCCATCATCGGCGGTCTGTTCGTGCTGGAAACTGTATCGGTGATCGTTCAGGTAGCCTCTTTCAAGATGACCGGGCGCCGGGTCTTTCGCATGGCACCCTTGCATCACCATTACGAGCAAAAGGGCTGGGCCGAGCCGACCATCGTCATTCGCTTTTGGATCATCGCCGTTATTTTGGCCCTGATCGGCCTGGCCACATTGAAGCTGCGCTGAACGATGATTGTTATAGACACATATCATGACAAAGCCGTGGCCGTGTATGGCCTGGGCCGGACCGGACTGTCGGCGGCCCGGGCTCTGATCGCCGGCGGCGCACGCGTTCTGGTTTGGGATGATGATCCGAACCGGCGGCGCGATGCGGTAGCGCTTGGCGCCGAAGCCGCCGCGCCCTCGTCCGAGGCCTGGGCCGGTATCATGGCCCTGATCCTAAGTCCCGGCGTGCCGTTAACCCACCCGAAACCACACATGGTGGTCGGCCTGGCGGAGCGGCTTGGCGCCGAGGTGCTAGGCGATGTTGAATTGTTTGCCCGTACCCGCCCGGTGGCGGCGGTGGCGACGATAACCGGTACCAACGGCAAATCTACCACGACCTCGCTTTTGCGGCATATCTTGTCCACGGCGGGCCGTGCGGTGCAGGCCGGCGCCAATCTGGGACTGCCTGTCCTGGATTTTGATAATGTCGATGCGACGGGGACCTATGTGTTGGAATTATCCTCGTATCAGATCGATTTGACCACGGGGCTGCGGCCCCAGGTGGTGGCGCTGTTGAATATCAGCCCCGATCATCTGGACCGCCATGGCGGCATGGATGGCTATATCGCAGCCAAGCGCCGCCTATTGCAGATGGCCGATGCCGACGCCGTCCTGGTGCTGGGCAGCGATGATGAATGGTCGGCCCAAATCTGCCGGAACATGCGAGCGGCGGGCCGCAAGGTAGTGGAAGTAGCCATCGGGCGTGAAATTGGCAGTGAAATAGAGGATGGCCTTTTTGTCCGCGATGGCCGGCTGTATCGTGCGGGAGGGGCAAAGCCGGTCACCGATTTGAATGGTATCGAGACCTTGCGCGGCGCCCATAATTGGCAGAATGCCGCTGTAGCCTTCGCCATGGCCGAGGCTCTGGGCTTGGCGGAGGCGCGGATTATTCCCGCCCTGCGCACTTATCCCGGTTTGCCCCATCGCATGGAAGTGGTGGCGCGTCAGGGCGATATTTTGTTCGTCAATGACTCCAAGGCTACCAACGCGGCGGCCGCCGCCCATGCCCTGGCGGCCTATGAAAACATTTTCTGGATCGCCGGCGGCATTGCCAAACAGGGCGGTATTGATGCCTTGGCGCCGTATTTTGCCAATATTACCAGGGCATTCCTGATTGGCGAGGCGGCTGAAAGTTTCGCCGAAAAACTGGGCGCCGGATTGGTTCACGAATTATCCGGCGATCTGACCACCGCTGTGCGGGCGGCCCATGAAAATGCCGTGGCGGCTGGCGGCGGCGTTGTTCTGCTGTCGCCGGCCTGCGCCAGCTTTGACCAATTCGCCTCTTTCGAGGCCCGCGGCGATCAGTTCCATGCCTTGGCCCAGAGCATGATTGGCGACGGCGACAATGGCGATAATGGTGAGCAGCGCCGCGCGGTGGGGGGGCTCGGATGATCTCCTTCGCGCGCACCGATACCTCTGTCGTTGGCCGCTGGTGGTGGACCGTTGATCGCTGGACGCTGTTGGCGGTGACGTTGCTGATCGCTATCGGCACCTTGCTGACCTTGGCCGCCAGCCCGGCCGTGGCCGAACGGCTGCAACTGCAAAGCCAGCATTTTGTTCTTCGCCATGCCGTCTTTTTGCCCCTGGCGGTGGCCGTGATGTTTGTGATTTCGTTGATGAGCCCGCGCGGTGTGCGGCGCATTTCCGTTGTCGGCTTCGCCATTAGCCTGTTGCTAGTGATGGCGACGCTATTTCTTGGCCCGGAGATCAAGGGCGCGACCCGCTGGCTGCAATTTGCCGGCCTGTCCATTCAGCCATCGGAATTCATCAAGCCATGTTTTGCCGTGGTCGCTGCCTGGATGTTGGCCGAGCAACGTCGGCGTGAAGGCGTGCCGGGTGGGGTGATCTGCTGCGCCCTTTTTGCCCTGGTCATCTGGTTGCTGATCTTGCAGCCGGACTTCGGTATGACGGCGGTGGTCGCGGTGGTCTGGTTCGGGCAATGCTTTATTGCCGGGCTGTCCATCGTTTGGGTCGCCGTGTTGTTCGGCCTGGGCCTGGCTGGCGCTATTGCCGCCTATGCCACCATTTCCCATGTAGCCAGCCGCATCGACCGTTTCATCAATCCTGCCAGCGGTGATTCCTTTCAGATTGACCGGGCCATGGATGCCTTCGGCCAAGGCGGTCTGCTGGGTCGGGGCCCGGGCGAGGGCATGGTCAAACGGGTTTTGCCCGACGCCCATACGGATTTTATTTTCTCGGTTGCAGGTGAGGAGTTCGGCCTGATCGCTTGCCTGATCATCGTTGCCTTGTTCGGTTTTATCACATTGCGTGGCTTTGCCCGCCTGTTGCGCGAGGACGATCTGTTCGTGCTGTTGGCCGCCGCTGGTCTGTTGACCCAATTCGGTTTGCAGGCGGTGATCAACATTGGCGTCAATTTGAACCTGCTGCCCACCAAGGGCATGACCTTGCCGTTCATCTCCTACGGTGGTTCCTCCATGTTGGCTCTGGCCCTGGCCATGGGCATGGTCCTGGCCCTGACACGGCGCCGGCCCAATCTGGGGAGCATGCCATGAAACCGGCCAGCGGTAGCATTATGTTGGCGGCGGGCGGTACCGGCGGGCATGTTTTTCCGGCGCAGGCCCTGGCGGCGGAGTTGGACCGGCGTGGGCGTGTGGTGGATATCGTCACCGATAACCGGGGTCAAGATTTCTCGGGCCGCTTTCCGGGTCAGACTATTCATCATGTGGCCTCCGCGACGCCGTCGGGACGCGGCGTCCTGGGCAAGCTGGCGGCGATGATCAATATCGCCCTTGGTTTCATCCAGGCCCGGCGCTTGATCCGCCAGGTCGGTCCGGCGGCGGTGGTCGGCTTTGGCGGCTATCCGTCCCTGCCCACCATGTTGGCGGCGATTACCCTCTCCGTGCCACGTGCCATTCATGAACAAAACGCGGTGCTGGGCCGGGTTAACCGTCTGCTGGCCCGCCGGGTTGACGTTATCGCCACCTCGTTCCCTGTCACCAAGGGCCTGCCGCCATCCAACAGTCAGCCGAAGCTGGTGACCGGTAACCCGGTGCGTGATGATATCCATGACCTGGCCGGTCAACCTTATGTGGTGGCGGCGTCCGATGCGGCATTCGAAATCCTGATCTTTGGCGGTAGTCAGGGCGCCCGCCGTTTTTCCGAAGTGATCCCGCAGGCTCTGCTGGCTTTGCGGCCTGAACTGCGCCGGCGTCTGTCCGTCGTGCATCAATGCCGGGTGGAGGATCTAGACGCGGTACGCCGGATCTATGACGAGGCGGATATTCAGGCCGAGACGGCTGCGTTCTTCACCGATATGCCGGCCCGGCTGGCAACCGCGCATCTGGTTATCGCGCGCAGCGGTGCGGGCACGGTTAGTGAGCTGGCCATGGCGGGCCGGCCCAGTGTGCTGGTGCCCTACGCCCATGCCACCGACGATCACCAAAGCCGCAATGCCGAAATGTTGAGCTCCGTTGGCGGTGCCTGGGTGCTGCCTGAAGCCGATTTGGACGTGCCCGCCTTAGCGGAGCATTTGGCCATGTTGATGACCGATCCGGACCTGTTGCGCAATGCCGCAAAGGCTGCGTGCGGACGGGCCCAGCCAAATGCGGCCGCGCGGCTGGCGGAAATGGTTCTGGCATTGGCGTCGGGCGAATTGTCCGGGAGGGCCGCCGCATGAGGGCGCTGCCACTGGATATTGGGGTCATTCATTTCGTCGGCATCGGCGGCATCGGCATGAGCGGCATTGCCGAGGTCATGCATAACTTGGGCTATCGCGTGCAGGGCAGCGATCAGGCGGAGGGCGCCAACGTGGTCCGCCTGCGCCAACTGGGGATCGAGGCCAAGATCGGCCATGCGGCGAAAAATTTGGACGAGGCGCGGGTGGTGGTGATTTCTTCCGCCGTGCAGCCAGACAACCCGGAGGTCGTGGCGGCGCGGGAGGCGATGATCCCCGTAGTTCGCCGAGCCGAGATGCTGGCCGAACTGATGCGCCTGAAATGGGCCATCGCAGTGGGTGGCACTCACGGCAAGACGACGACCACTTCCATGGTCGCGGCGATTCTGGATCAGGCGGATTATGACCCGACGGTAATTAATGGTGGCATCATCAATGCCTATGGCACCAACGCCCGTCTCGGTGCCGGTGAGTGGATGGTGGTGGAGGCGGACGAGAGCGATGGCAGCTTCACCAAACTACCCGCGACCATCGCCATCGTCACCAACATGGATCCCGAGCATCTGGATTTCTATGGTGATTTTGAGGCCGAGCGCGCGGCCTTCCAAACCTTTGTCGAGAACCTGCCGTTCTATGGCTCCGCCGTGATGTGTCTGGATCATCCGGAGGTTCAGGCCCTGATCGGGCGCATCTCCGACCGCCGCATCGTCACCTATGGCTTCAGTCCCCAGGCCGCCGTGCGCGCCGTTGATCTTAATGCCTCGCCCACGGGCATGCATTTCGACGTGGCTTTGACGGACCGGGCCAGCGACGATACCAGGTTGTTGCGGGGATGCCATCTACCCATGCATGGGGAGCACAATGTTCTGAATGCCCTGGCGGCGCTCGCCGTCGGTCTGGAAATGAAGATCGATGACGATGTGCTGCTTTCGGCACTGGCCGGTTTCGCCGGGGTCAAGCGCCGCTATGCCAAGACTGGCGAGGCCGGGGGCGTCACGGTAATAGATGACTACGGCCATCACCCGGTTGAGATTTCCGCGGTGCTGCAAGCCGCCCGCGCGGCCTGTGAGGGCCGCATTATCGCCGTCGTCCAGCCCCATCGTTTCAGCCGCTTGCGTGATTTGTTCGAAGATTTCTGCACCTGCTTCAACGATGCCGATGCGGTAATCGTGACCCATGTGCATGCCGCAGGCGAAGAACCCATCGAAGGCATTGACCGCGATGCCCTGATACAGGGCTTGATGGCGCGGGGTCATCGCCGGGTGCTGGCCCTGGATGCGCCCGAAGATCTGCCGGCCACGATCGCGGCGGAGGCGGCGTCCGGCGACATGGTGGTCTGCCTCGGTGCCGGCAGCATCAGCGGTTGGGCCAATGCCTTGCCGGAACAACTGACCGACTTGGCGGGCGTCCCATGATGGCAACCCCAGCGCACAATAAAACATTGCTGTCCCGCTTGCCGGTGGTGCGCGGACGCTATATCGAGCATGTGGATCTTTCGGGCAGCACCTGGTTCCGCGTCGGCGGACCGGCGGACGTTCTGTTCCGGCCCGCCGATGCCCGGGACCTGGCGACGTTTCTGACCGAATGTCCGCGCGACATCCCGCGCACGGTGCTGGGTCTTGGTTCAAACCTGTTGATCCGTGATGGCGGCGTGCGGGGCGTGGTGATCCGCCTGGACGGCGCCTTCAATGAGATCGAGGTTAGCGGCACCACGGTCACCGCCGGCGCCGGCGCGTTGGACGTGAACCTGGCCCGGGTTTGCCGCGATGCCGGTCTGGTAGGTTTTGAATTCATGCGCGGCATACCAGGCACCGTTGGCGGCGGTCTGCGCATCAATGCTGGCGCCTATGGCAGTGCCTTCGGGGATATTCTTGACTGGGCCGAGGCCGTGGATGGCACTGGCACCATGCACCGGGTTGGCCTGGACGAACTGGAGATGAGCTATCGCCATTGCGGCGCGCCCCAGGACTGGATATTCACCAGCTCGCAATTTTATGGCCAGCATGGCGATCAGTGGGAAATAAGTGCTCGCATGCAAGATGTCCGCCTGGCCCGCAAGGAAGGCCAGCCGATCAATACCCGAACCGGTGGCAGCACGTTCAAGAATCCCGGCAATGACATCGCCAATGGCGACTCCAGTGAGCTTAGGGCATGGGAGTTGATCGACCGGGCCGGCTGCCGGGGTCTGGCGCTTGGCGGGGCACAGGTGTCGCAGCTGCATTGCAATTTCCTGATTAATAACGGCGCCGCGACCGCCGCGGATTTGGAGGCGTTGGGCGAGGAAGTCCGCCGCCGGGTTCATGCCCATAGCGGTGTCATGTTGGAATGGGAAATCTACCGCATCGGAGAGCACGACCCCGAGAACGATCTTCCCGAACTGGTCCTGGCGAAGGAAGCGCCATGAGCAGCCATGTCGCGGTCCTGATGGGGGGACGTTCCGCCGAGCGTCCGGTTTCCTTGACCTCGGGCAAGGCCTGTGCCCAAGCCTTGCGCACGGGCGGCTACCACGTCACTGAAATCGATGTCGGTGCCGATCTGGCGGCCCGTCTACTGGAAGTCAAACCCGACGTTGTGTTCAACGCCTTGCATGGGCGCTGGGGCGAGGATGGCTGCGTCCAGGGCCTGCTGGAATTGCTGGAACTACCCTACACCCATTCGGGCGTGCGGGCCTCCGCCGTAGCCATGTATAAGCCGTCCGCTCTGGAGGTTTTCCGGGCTCATGATATCCCATGCGCAGAAAGCTGCCTGTCCACCGTCGCGGCGGTGAATGAAAAGGACCCATTGGAGCGCCCCTATGTTGTGAAACCGCCTAGCGAGGGTTCCACCTTTGGCGTTCGGATCGTTTGGGCCGGTGATAACGAGCCACCAGTGGGCAGTGATTGGCACTATGGCGATGACGTTTTGGCGGAGCGTTATGTTCCGGGCCGGGAACTGACCGTCGCCGTGATGGACGGCAAGGCCCTGGGCGTTACCGAGATTCTGACTGACGACGGCTTCTATGACTATGACGCCAAATACGCTGATGGCGGTTCGCGGCATGTGGTTCCGGCCTCGATTCATGCGGATGTTTACGCCGGGGCGCTGGAGTTGTCCGAGCGGGCGCACGCGGCATTGGGCTGCCGTGGTGTCAGCCGGGCGGATTTCCGCTACGACGATACCGGCGGCGAACCCGGCGCGCTGTATATGCTGGAGGTTAATACGCAGCCCGGCATGACACCGACCTCCCTGGTGCCGGAATTGGCTGCCCATAACAATATTGATTTTCCCGCCCTGGTGCGTTGGATGGTGGAGGACGCCGGATGTCCGCGCTGATGAAATCCAAGAACAGTGTTACCCCGGCGCGCCGCCGGTCCGGCGGTTGGCCCCGGCGGCGGTATGTGGGCCTGTTGCTGGCTTGCGCCGTCATCATGTCGGGCCTGGGCGCTGGTGGTTGGTATCTGTGGCACAACGGCATTGTCGGCAAGACCTTGGCCGTGGCCGGCGCGGAATTGTCAGCATGGGGCGATAAGCAGATTATTGGGGCCGGTCTGACCGTGCAGCATGTCTTTGTCACCGGGCGCGGCGAAACCAGCAAGGGTCAGGTACTGAATGCCATGGGCCTGCGTAGCGGCCAGTCAATCCTGTCCTTTGATCCTGATCAGGCCCGCCAGCGCCTGTTGCAACTGGGCTGGGTGGAGACGGCGCGGGTAGAACGCCGGCTGCCCGATACCATCGTCGTGCTGTTGCGCGAACGCAAGGCCTTGGCCCTGTGGCAGCACAAGGGCCGCCAGGTTCTGATCGATCATGGCGGCAAGGTGATCACCCGGAATAATCTTGCCCGTTTCGCCCATTTGCCCGTCGTCGTGGGCAAGGATGCGCCCAAGACGGCGGCGGCCCTGATCGAGATGCTGTCGCAAAAGCCGGTTCTGTTCGCGCAGGTCCAGGCAGCGGTGCGGATCGGGGCGCGGCGATGGGATGTGCGTTTGAAGAACGGCATCAAGGTTCATTTGCCCGCGGACGATGCCTTTGGCGCCTGGAGCCGTTTGGCGGACCTGGCGGCGGAACATCGGATATTCGAACGGGATGTGGCGGCCATCGACCTGCGTCTGCCTGACCGCCTGGTGCTACGGCTGACACCGGAAGCGACGGCCAGAAAAAACAAGACCGGGAAGGACACCTGAAATGGCCGTGGGTAAAAATGATTTGATCACCGCCTTGGATATTGGCAGCACCAAGGTCTGTTGCTTTATCGCCCGGCCTGATGGCGCGGGCGGCATGCGGGTGATCGGCATCGGGCATCAAATTTCCAGGGGCATGCGCGCCGGCGCCGTGGTCGATATGGATGCGGCGGAGGAAGCCGTGCGTGGCGCCGTGGATGTGGCGGAGCGCATGGCCAAGGAACGGATCGACCGGGTCCTGCTAAGTTTCTCGGGCGGCCGGCCTGCTTCCCGCCTGATCGATGTTGAAACCGATATCGCCGGCCACGAAATTGGCGAGCGTGATTTGAAACGGGCTCAGGCTCAGGCCCATTTGCTGGCCCAGCATGCCAGTGAGGGACGGGAAATCCTTAATACCATTCCCGCCGGCTATAGCATTGACGGTACGCCCGGCTACCGCGAACCGCGCGGCATGTTCGGTACCCGCCTTGGCCTGCGCCTGCATGTGGTCTCCGCAGCCGTTGGCCCCCTGCGCAACCTAAAGCTTTTGGCGGAGCGCTGCCATCTGGAGATCGCCGTCCTGGTGGTCGCACCCTATGCCTCGGGCTTTTCTACTCTGGTCGAGGATGAAATGGATTTGGGCGTGACCCTGATCGATATGGGTGGCGGCAGCACCGATGTCGCGGTCTTTTATGACGGCCATATGATCCATACGGATCAGGTCCCGGTGGGAGGCAATCACGTTACCAATGATATCGCCCGCGGCCTGTCGACTTCATCGGCACATGCCGAACGACTGAAAACACTGCATGGCAGTGCCGTCGCGGGACCAGACGACGAACATGCCATGGTCAGCGTGCCAAGGGTGGGAGAGAGTGGCGCCGATGCGGTGCAGCAAATCTCCCGCTCCATGCTGATCGGCATCATCCAACCCCGGATCGAGGAAACCTTGGAACTGGTCCGTGACCGCCTGCAGGCCTCGGGCCTGGCGCGGACGGCTGGCCGGCGCGCCGTGCTGACTGGCGGCGCGGCCTTGCTGACCGGGGTGCGCGAACATGCGGCCCGTGTCTTGGATAAACAGGTTCGGGTTGGCCGTCCCCTGGGTCTGCACGGTCTAGCCGAGGCTACCGAAGGGCCCGCTTTCGCCACCGCCGCTGGGTTGTTGGCCTATGCCGAGCGCGGGCCGGGCCAGAAACACACGGAATATCTTGCTGAAGCCGCCTCTGGCGATGGCCGCATTCAACGTTTGAGCCGTTGGTTCAAGGAGAATTTCTAGTCATGACGACTACGACATATTTTCAACCCACCGCAACTTCGACCCATCTCGAGTTTGCTTTTCAGTTTCAACCAAAGGCGCAATATCGCATTGCGCACCGGAGCCGCTAGGTAAAGGAGACCTGAGCCATGACCATCAACCTAAATGCCCCGCAAATGACGGAATTAAAGCCTCGTATAGTTGTCATCGGCGTCGGCGGTGCCGGCGGCAATGCCGTCAACAACATGATCTCGTCCGGCCTGGAAGGGGTCGAGTTCATTGTCGCCAACACGGACTCCCAGGCCTTGACGCAAAGCACGGCGGACCGCCGCATCCAGTTGGGCGCGGCCATTACCCAGGGTTTGGGCTGTGGCGCCCGTCCCGATGTCGGCCGGGCAGCGGCGGAAGAAGCCATTGATCAAATTCTCGATCATATGGCGGGTACCCACATGGCCTTTATCACCGCCGGCATGGGCGGCGGCACCGGCACCGGCGCCGCGCCGGTTATCGCCGAAGCCTTGCGGGCCCAGGGCATTCTGACCGTGGGTGTGGTGACCAAGCCGTTCCAGTTTGAAGGCAGTCAGCGGCTGCTCTCGGCCGAGCGCGGCATTGAAGAGCTGCAGACCTTCGTCGACACCCTGATCGTGATCCCGAACCAGAATTTGTTTCGGATCGCCAACGAGAAGACCACATTCGCCGATGCCTTTTCCATGGCGGACGATGTGCTGCATTCCGGTGTCCGGGGAATCACCGATCTGATGATTAATCCCGGTCTGATCAATCTGGATTTCGCCGACGTTAAGACCGTGATGGCGGAAATGGGCAAGGCCATGATGGGCACGGGCGAGGCCGAAGGCGAAAAACGCGCGGTTGAAGCCGCCGAGGCGGCCATCTCCAACCCATTGCTAGACGATGTTTCCATGCAAGGTGCCCGTGGCGTCCTGATCAACATTACCGGCGGCATGGATCTGACATTGTATGAACTTGACGAAGCTGCCAACCGTGTCCGCCAGGAAGTTGATCCCAATGCTAACATCATCGTCGGCTCCGCCATCGAAGATAGCCTGAATGGCCGCATGCGGGTTTCCGTGGTGGCGACTGGCATCGAGATCGGAGAAAATGCCCAGCGGCCGGTGATTACGCCGCGCCTGGCCGCCGTTTCGGGACAGCCCGTTAGCGCGCCGGCGGAAGCCGCACCTGCACAGCCCGCGGCCATGCAGCCCGAGCCCGCGCAGCCGGTCACTGTAGAGCCTGCGGCCGATTCCGCGATTGATAATGTACCGGAGATCGCCGGCGCTACAACGGCAATGGAGGTCGCCATGGAGGCACGGGTGCAAGCGGAGGAACCGCCGGCATTGCCGTTTACCTTTGGCGAGCGCGTTCCGGCTCCGAAACCACCCCAGGCGGAGCCCGAGTCCATGGCGCCCACGGCCTTGGGGAACCAGCGCAAAGCTGATGTCAGCATGGCCGAGGGCCCCTTCAGGGCACCGCCCGCAAGCCGGCCCGAGAAGGACCGTAGTCCACTGCTGCAGCCCGATCCCTTGGCCGAGGCGGAAGCCTTGAACCCAACCGACCAGCCAGCCAAGCGCAAGAGCCGGGGTTTCTCCCTGTTCAGGCGGAAACAAGCCCCTAAGGCTTCGGAAACTGCCACTCCGGCGCCACAGCAGCCACGGCCGGAGCAACTAAGTCCGCGACGGATGCGCCAGGCGATCGCGGCGGATCTTCCAGCGGACATTCCTGCTGGCGCGCCTGTCGATGTAATCGAGGAAACGGCCCCTCCGGCCTCAGCCGTGATGCCGGAATATGTTGAGCCGGCCCACGCGGCGGTGTCCGAACCGGCCGCGCCGGAGCGAAGCCTGCCCCCTGAAACCGCCCAGCCGCTGGCGCCACCCCAGACTGAAGAGGACCTGCTTGAGATCCCTTCATTTCTGCGCCGCCAAGCCAATTAGGGCCAATTTGCGCAAACCAAGACCAGCTAGAAACGGCACCGGCACCAATCTGATATGCCAAAATGGTTAATCAGATTGGCGCCGTAATGAAATGTAATACAGTTTGATTTGAGCATCTTGGGAGCGCTTGCTAATAATATCGTACAAAGTACTCTTTTTTAAGGAAGATTCTGTTTTGCGCATTCGGCTCTTGGGATCACCTTTGAGAATGCGGGAACGGAAAACGGCCTTGTGCAAGGCTTGCTTGATACAGAGTGCCTACGCGCGAGTTTAAGAACCGGTTTGAACGGATAGAAGACGTGGCCAGTAAACAGCAATATACGCTGAAGAATGCAATCCATTGTTCCGGTGTGGCACTGCATCGCGGCATTAAGGTCGCCATGTGTCTACGTCCCGCGCTGGCGGATACGGGCATTGTTTTTCACCGTACCGATCTTCACACCGCAATGGAAACGCCGGCGACGGTGGCCACTGATGCAGACCTACCGGCGCGCTGGGATACGGTCAGCGATACGGTCATGTCGACGACGGTACAAAATGATGCCGGTATAAAAGTCGCCACGATCGAACATTTGATGGCCGCGCTCGCCGGTTGCGGTATCGACAATGTCCGGGTGGAATTGGATGGCCCGGAAGTTCCCATCATGGATGGCTCCTCCGCGCCGTTTGTATTCCTGATCGAATGCGCCGGCCTGCAGCTGCAACAAGCCTGCCGCCGCTCTGTCCGGGTTCTGCGCCGGGTCGAGATCGAGGATGGCGACCGCCGTGCCGCGCTGTTGCCCTCGAATGGTTTCACTGTTGCTCTTGAGATTGATTTCGACAGCCCCGCGATCACCGAGAAAGCGGGTTATTTCGACCTGCACAATGGCGGCTTCAAACGGGATATCTGCCGCGCCCGGACCTTTGGCTTCGAGCGCGAGGTCAGCCGTCTGATGGAACTTGGTCTAGGCCAGGGCGGTTCCCTGGACAATGTCGTGGTGGTTGGCCAGGACGACGAAATCATGAACGAAGGCGGTCTGCGCTATGGCGACGAATTCATCCGCCACAAAGTGCTGGATTGTGTCGGCGATCTTTACCTCGCTGGCGGACCGATCCTGGGCCATTTCGCGGGTCAGCGCACTGGCCATACCTCGAACAATCAAATTCTACGCAAGCTGTTCTCCGACCCCGCCAATTGGGAATACACCCATGATGTGCCGCAGCCTTCCATGGCTCCGATTCAGGCCTGGGCACGGCCCATGGCTGCCATGGGCCGTGACGATACGGTTGTCGCTGTGACGGCATAGAACACTTCCGCGCTTTACTGGCCACGGTTATTATTATCTCCGATCCGTATCTCGGGTCAGGCTGGAATGGGCCCATGCCGGTTTGCCTCTCGCCATGAATATTTGTCCTTAATCCGACTAGGAGTTTCCCTTGCCTTTAAGTGATCCGGCGCCGCGCACCCTCTCGCACACGCGTAATCTTGAACTGAAAGCCTACGAGCGCCAGGACGGCCTGTGGGACATCGAAGGTCATATTACCGACGTCAAGGAAGACGACTATTCCATGCTGGATAGCGAGCGCTCGGCGGACCAGCCGGTGCACGATATGTGGTTACGCCTGACCGTCGATATGGATTTGGTGGTGCGTGCGGCCGAGGCCCAGATGGACGTGGGCGCCCATGGTCCCTGTCACCTCGCTGCACCGAACTATAGCCGCCTGGAAGGCTTGAAAATGGGGCCGGGCTGGAACCGCGCCATCCGCGAACGCTTGGGCGGGGTCGTCGGCTGTACCCACCTGAACGAGATGCTGGCGCAAATGGCGACGACCGCCATGCAGTCTTTGTTCGAAGTGGTGGAAAACATGGAAGACAAGGGCGACGGCAAACTTTTCCTTAGCCCCGGTTTGCGCAATTCATGCTACGCCTATGCCCTGAACAGCACCTATGTGCGCGACTATTTTCCGGATTACTACCAGGCCGACATGCCCTGAAGTCAAGGGCCGGTTACGCCACGGCGCCAATGCTTGTCCCGGCTATTCCTGATTTTTGTCTTGGCCGCCTATGGTGGCGCTGGCCGAACCGCATAGGCCAGATAGTTCACTCCGGCATCCCTGGACAGGCGCCATTCGTCTTGGCGGGGCCAATAGCGTATGCCGGTGACGTTGCGCAACTCGGCGCCGGCGCGGCGTAGGTGTCGGCCCAGTTCGGCGGGTTTGCGGAAACGGCTCCAGTCATGGGTGCCCGTAGGCAGCCAGCGCAGGACATATTCCGCGCCTAAAATAGCCGTCAGATAGGAGCGCGGCGTGCGGTTCAGGGTCGCCAGCAGCAGCGCGCCGCTTGGCCGGGTCAATTCGACCAGGGTCGCCATGAAGCCGGCTACATCGGCTACATGCTCGATCACCTCCATGGAGACGATGGCGTCGAATTGTGCTCCCGTGGCCGCCAGTTCTTCTGCCGCTTCGGCGCGGTAATCCACTGCCACCCCTACCGCGCTTGCGTGCGCCTTGGCGGCGGCGATATTTTCCTCGCCGGCATCAATGCCGGTAATCATGGCGCCCATGCGCGCGAATGGTTCCGACAGCAGCCCGCCGCCACAACCCACATCCAGCAATTTTAGGCCCGTTAGGGGCCGGGGAGAGGCGCTGTCGAGATCAAAATGGCTGCACAATCTGTCCCGGCTGTATTGCAGGCGGGGTGGGTTCAGGCGGTGCAGGGGCGCCATGGCGCCGTTCGTATCCCACCAATCGGCTGCCATTCGGGTAAAGCGGTCAATTTCGCCTGGGTCTATGCTGGCTGCCTGGGCCATGGCGGTCCTTTTTGCTACAACTGCATCATATTCTTGAATGATAGCACACTTTTAGAATTGGATTTTCGCCCCTTATCTTGGTGGAGAAGGAAATTTTAGGAGACCACGATGGGTATGGCGAATGCAGCGCTTGTTCTTGATCTGGTGCAGTGGGTTGCTGTACAGCCCCGGTCCTACGAGGATGTGATGGCGGCCGGGCGAACGTCATGTCCGCGCCTGACGATACGGGAGGATGCGGTCGAGCAGAATCTGCTACGCCGCGAAAATCTTGACGCTTTGGGTGCCATGGTGCGGGTAACGCCAAGGGGGCTCATGTTTTTGTTGCTTCGGGGCGCCCGCCGGCAGGCTGATCGCCCTAAAATACGCTCTTAAGTATGTAAATCGTCCCTTCACTTGTAAGGATCCGGACCTTTGAGTATGTATAGCTGCGCCGGCGGCGGTAATGTGCCGCCTGGCGAGGGAAAAGTGGACGGCAACTCGTTACTGGGAGCCGCCAGGTGAGGTTATGGCACGAATAGTAATGAAATTTGGCGGCACCTCTGTGGCCGATATAGAACGCCTGCGCCATGTCGCGGGCCGCGTGGCCAAGATCGCCGGCGAGGGTAATCAGGTCGCGGTGGTGCTTTCCGCCATGGCAGGGACGACCAATCAACTAATTGAATGGACCCGGGAAATGAGCAGCCTGCACGATACCCGGGAATACGACGCCGTGGTCTCCACCGGCGAACAGGTCACCATTGGTTTGTTGGCCATGGCATTGCAGGAAAAGGGCATATCCGCCCGTTCCTGGCAGGGCTGGCAGGTTCCCATCCGCACCGATGACGTCCATGGGAGCGCCCGTATCGTGGAGATCGACGGGGCTGATATAATTCAGCGCATGGAGGCCGGCGAAGTTGCTGTCATTGCCGGTTTTCAGGGAATTTCACCCAAGAACCGCATTGCTACTCTGGGACGTAGCGGCTCCGACACCACGGCCGTGGCCCTGGCCGCAGCCTTGAGCGCGGATCGCTGCGATATTTATACGGATGTGGACGGTGTCTACACCGCCGACCCCCGCATCGTGACGGCGGCGCGGAAACTTGATAAGATAACCTACGAAGAAATGCTGGAAATGGCGTCCCAGGGCGCCAAGGTGCTGCAAACTCGATCGGTCGAACTGGCCATGAACCACCGGGTGCGAGTGCAGGTGCTTTCCAGCTTCAATGATACTCCCGGTACTTTAGTTGTTGACGAGGATGAAATCGTGGAAAAAGCGGTGGTCAGTGGCATTACCTATGCCTCCGGTGAGGCCAAGGTAACTCTTTTGCAAGTGTCCGACCGGCCCGGCGTGGCGGCGGCGGTCTTTGGCCCCTTGGCCGAGGCCAATGTCAATGTTGATATGATCGTGCAAAGTGCCTCGCCCGACGGCACCAGCACTGACATGACTTTCACGGTGTCGCGGGCCGATCTGCCCAGGGTTCGGGACATTCTGGCCCAGCATCGTGATGCCATCGGTTTTCAGGAAGTGATCGCGGACGGTGACGTGGTCAAGGTCTCGGTTATCGGCGTCGGCATGCGCAGCCATGCCGGCGTGGCCCAGCGGATGTTCGCGGCCCTGTCCGAGAAAGGCATAAACATTCATGCCATTTCAACCTCGGAAATCAAGATTTCCGTGCTGATCGGCGCCGAATATACGGAGCTTGCCGTGCGCAGCCTGCATTCCGCATATGGATTGGATTCCGCTTGAGCCTGCTTGGGCTCATGGTATCAATCCAAACCGCCGAATGGCTCCGGCGGCGGAGGCGGGCGTGAATCCCGCCGGTCCATCGGGTCCGCGTATCCTGTTACGTCGTTTGCGTGAGGTCATGGCCGGGTCCGGTGCGGCCCAGGAGCGCATGGATCAATTGGTCACGGCCATTGCCGCCAACATGGTGGCTGAGGTTTGTTCGATCTATCTGTTGCGCGACGGTATGTTGGAGTTGTTCGCCACCGAAGGTCTAAAACGCGATGCCATTCATCAGACGACGTTGCGGGTCGGTGAGGGGCTGGTTGGCCAGATTGCGCAATTGGCCAGGCCCATAGCCTTGTCCGAGGCGCGCTCCCATCCCAATTTCGCGGCCCGCCCGGAAACCGGTGAAGAGGATTATCACTCCCTGATGGGGGTTCCAGTGCTGCGTGGTGGCCGGGTCGTGGGTGTGCTGGTGGTGCAGAACAAAACCAACCGAGACTATGTGAACGACGAGATCGAGGTCATGCAGACCATCGCCATGGTCCTAGCAGAAATGGTTGGTGGTGCCCTGCAGGAGGAGGTGCCGGGCGTTGGGAACATCGGTTCCGACGGCCTGCCTCGGCGCCTGGCCGGGTTGGTGTTGAATGACGGGCTGGCCCGTGGGGTGGCGGTTCTGCACGAACCGCGTATCGTTGTTGAGCAACATGTCGCTGATGATGTTGATATGGAGGCTGAGCGACTGAACACCGCCATGGCGGAGTTGCGGGCCCAGGTCGATGGCATGTTGCAAGCGGCAATAGCGGAGCCCGGCGGCGAGTCGCGCGACATTTTGGAAACCTATCGCATGTTTGCCCGCGACAAGGGCTGGATGGCGCGCATGCGTGAAGCAATCCAGGGCGGCCTAACGGCGGAAGCAGCGGTGGAACGGGTGCAGGTGGAAAACCGGACCCGCATGTCGGAAATCAGCGATGCGTATCTGCGCGAGCGCCTGCACGATCTAGAAGATTTGTCCAATCGCCTGATGCGCCATTTGACCACGAATGGCGGGCAGTTGAATGATGATGCTCTGCCTGATCAGGCAGTGGTGGTAGCCTGGAACATGGGACCGGCGGAATTACTGGACTATGACGTCGAGCGGATCAAGGCCCTAGTCCTGGAAGAAGGCTCGCCGACCTCGCATGTGGCGATAGTTGCCCGTGCCTTGCAGATTCCCGTCATCGGGCGGCTGGATCAATTGCTCGACATGGTCGAAGCCGGCGATGATCTGGTTGTCGATGGCGACAATGGACAACTGTTCGTACGACCCGGCGCGGATGCATTGGAAGCCTTTGGCGCCAATCTGGAATTGCGTCAGGCCCGTGCCGCCCGCTATGCCGCGATGCGGGACAAGCCGGCAGTGAGCAAGGATGGCACCCGTATTCATCTCAATCTGAACGCCGGGCTGCTGGCCGACCTGCCGCATCTGGGCGAAACCGGCGCCGATGGCATCGGTTTGTACCGGACCGAGCTGCATTTTATGGTCCGGGCAACATTGCCAACCGTATCCATGCAGACCGAATTCTACAGCCGGGTGTTGGACCAGGCCGGCGAGCGTCCGGTGGTCTTTCGTACCCTTGATGTGGGTGGCGATAAGATGCTGCCGTATTTGACCCGCTATGACGACGAACAGAACCCGGCCATGGGCTGGCGTGCGATCCGTCTGTCTCTTGACCGGCCCGTGTTGCTGCGCATGCAGATCCGGGCCTTGTTGAAGGCAGCCTCCGGCCGGCCCTTGGCGATGATGTTTCCTATGATCGCCGAGGTCTCGGAATTCGTGGCGGCTCGCGCTCTGTTGGACCGTGAGGTCGAGCGCCAAAGCCGCATGGGCGAGGACGGGCCGTCATCGTTGCAGGTCGGCACCATGTTGGAAGTTCCCAGCCTGGCCTGGCAATTGGCGGCTTTGTTGCCATTGGTTGATTTCATTTCCATCGGCAGTAACGATTTGATGCAATTTTTGTTTGCATCTGACCGGGGCAATCCGCGCCTTGCCAACCGGTATGACGAATTAAGCCCCTCGGCCCTATCAATCGTGCGCGACATTGTACAGCGTTGCGATGCCGCTGGCGTGCCGGTCAGCCTGTGCGGTGAAGCAGCTGGCCGGCCGGTCGATGCCATGGCCCTTATTGGTTTGGGCCTGCGTAGTATTTCCATGGGCGCGGCTTCCATCGGAGCAGTAAAAATGATGGTGCGGAGCCTAGATTTGGAAGCTTTGCAGGACTTTATGTATGATATTTATGAGTCTCCGGAGCATAGTTTGCGCGCCGCTTTGACTAAGTTTGCCCAAGATCATTACATTTTAATTTAAACCTATGCATTTGCTTGATTTTTTAGATCTGGTAAAAAATTATCATTAAGTTATCCATAGCGTCTCGCCATTAGCTTGAACGATGGCGTGCGGAATACTATGTACGGTGCGCGTTGTCTGGCCAGCGGGACTGAATCTGGAAGAAGATGTCATGACTGATCGAAAGATTGCGGATGAGCAGCCCGAAGACACGGGCCCCGGTGCACTGAACAGAAAAGGCGCCTGGCTGCGTGGGATCGCACGAGGGTTGCATTTGAAACAAATCGACGAGCAGGTTGATGCAGGTTGATGATGATGCCTATGACGGCATTGGCGCGGGTATGCGGGCCGAGCGGCAGCGCCGGAATCTTTCGATAGCCGATGTCGCCGCCACACTGCGTATCCAGCAGACATATTTGGTGGCCTTGGAAGAAGGCTGGACTGATGATTTGCCGGGCCCCACCTATGCCATAGGCTTTTTGCGTACTTACAGCGAATTTCTGGGCCTGGATGGCGAAGAGATTATTCGCCAGTTCAAGCGCGAGGCGGCCCTGAGCCCCGTGGAACGCCGCTTGGTCTTTCCCGAACCCTTGGAAGAGGCCCGGCGCCCAGGCTTGAGCCTGGCATTGATATCGCTTCTGGTGGCCGGTGCCGTTTATGGCGGTTGGATATTCCTCGAACAACGTGATCTTGCACCGATCGAGACGGTGGCCGAACCGCCACAGCGGCTGGAGCCCTATAAGGCAGCCACGGATGCGGAGAAGCCTGTCGAGGCCTCGCCGCGAGAAACAGCGGCGCTCACGACGACAACCACGACAGCGGAAACAAAAGCGGCAATGGCGCCACCTTCGCCGGAGGTCGGTGCCGGTGTGCCGCAAGCAGAGCAAAAGCTATCCGGGCCGAAAAATGCCGAAGCTGGTGAAGCTGATACAACGGCGCCGTTGGCATCCCTTGAACCCCAGAAAGATCCGCTGCAATCGGCAACTCAGGCTCCAATGCAGCCCCCCGGGCAAGCTTCTGGCCAGATATCGGAACAATCGTTTGATCAGGCTGCCGTGGAGGTGCAGGCAACGCCTAGTGAGGGTGAGCGCGCCGCCGCGGCCGATGTCAGCGGCCTTGCAAATACCGCTGACACGGCCGATGCGGCGGCGCAGTCAGATACCGCCGTCAGCATCGGTGAAATGCCAGTGACGGCGAATGCGGCCACGCAGGATAATGAAACCTCCACCGAAGGATCCGCCGCTGGGTCTGCCGAAATGGCATCAAATGACCGTGATGATAGCGCCAAACCGGCTATTCAGGAGGAAACAGCGTCTGCCGTGACGATGGTCGAGCCCTCCAGAGCCCAGCCCAATGCGCTGGATGCCTCACCCTTGCCATTGCCCGCGCGTGAGGGCAGCGACGTGGATACCGCGCCCGCCATGCCGGCGATCCAGGCCTCCATCACGCCACCACCACCACCGGCAGCGCCCTCAGCACCGGAGCGACCGCATTTCGAATCGAGCGGTGAAGAGGCGTCCGACAATGGCGCCGGCGTCACCTCTCTGAAGGCCACGTCCGACAGCCTGGGTCATCGTCCGCAAACCTATGGCGCCTCCAACCGTGATGTCCGGGTGGTGCTGCGGGCACGGGCTGAATCCTGGGTGCAAATACAGGGCGCCAACAACGAACTGCTGCTGACCCGTATGCTGCGGCCGGGCGATAGTTATCATGCGCCGAACCGCACCGATCTGGTCCTGATGACGGGCAATGCGGGCGCCATAGAGATCATGGTGGATGGCGAGGCCTTGGGCACGCTCGGTCCCATGGGGCAGGTGCGCCGCAACATCAAGCTGGATGCGGAGCAATTGCGCGGGCAAATGCAGGTAACGGAGAGCCCCCGAGAGGAAGGGCGTTAGGGCCTTTTATCGACAGCAAATTATTGCTATTGCATCTCTGACCGGTCCACGGCTGTGTTGACCGGCCAGAAAATATGAGCGCCATTCCATGAGCCTGCGTCCCTATCGCGATATTCACCGCCGCGCCTGCCGCCAAGTTATGGTCGGCGACGTTGCCGTGGGCGGCAATGCCCCGATCACCGTGCAGTCCATGACCACGACGCTGACCCATGATGTGCCCGCCACCGTGGCGCAAATCCATGCGCTGGAAGTGGCTGGCGCCGATATTGTCCGCGTTTCCTGTCCGGACGAGGCATCCTCGGCGGCGTTGCACCAAATTGTCGATCAGACTACTGTGCCGATCATCGCTGATATTCATTTTCATTATCGCCGGGCATTAGAGGCTGCGGACAATGGCGCGGCCTGTTTGCGCATCAATCCCGGCAATATTGGTGCCGAAAGCCGGGTGCGTGAAGTGGTCCATGCGGCGCGTGCCAACGGCTGTTCCATGCGTATCGGCGTCAATGCCGGCAGCCTGGAAAAAGAACTGCTGGAGCGGTATGGCGAGCCCTGTCCGGAGGCCATGGTAGAAAGCGCCCTGAACCATGCCCGCTTGTTGGAAGACAATAATTTCGAGGATTTCAAAATCTCGGTCAAGGCATCGGATGTATTCCTTTCCGTCGCCGCCTATCAGTCCTTGGCCGAGGTCTGTGACTATCCCCTGCATCTGGGTATTACTGAGGCTGGTGCCCTGCGCGGCGGCACTGTCAAATCTTCGATTGGCCTGGGCCACCTGTTGTGGGCAGGAATTGGCGATACGATCCGGGTCTCGCTTTCCGCTGATCCGGTCGAGGAAATCCACGCCGGCTTTGAAATTCTAAAATCTCTTGGTCTGCGCCATCGTGGCGTTTCCATTGTCAGTTGCCCCTCTTGTGCCCGGCAAGCCTTCCCCGTGATCAAAACGGTGGAGGCGTTGGAGCAGCGCCTGGCCCATATCGCGACACCCATGACCCTGTCCATCATGGGCTGTGTGGTCAACGGACCGGGAGAGGCAAAAGAAACCGATATCGGCGTCACGGGTGGTGGCCGGGGCACCCATATGGTGTATCTAAGCGGTGTCGCTGATCACAAGATCGGAGACGAAGGTTTTGTCGATCATGTGGTAGATCTGGTGGAAAAAAAAATCGCGGAATTGCATGCCGCGGCGGCGGAGTAATTCAGTATGGCGAAGATACAATCGGTGCGCGGCACCCACGATCTGGTCGGCGAGACGGCGGCTGCGCACAATTATGTTGTCGCGGCGGCGCGTGACTGCGCCCTGCGCTTTGGTTTCGAGGATATCGATCCGCCGATCTTTGAATTTACCCCCGTGTTCGTCCGCACCATGGGCGGGGGCTCGGATGTGGTGCGCAAGGAAATGTACTCCTTCACTGACAACGGCGGCGAGGATATCAGCTTGCGCCCGGAATTTACCGCCGGCATTTGCCGCGCCTTTATTTCGGGCGGTATGCAACAGAACCTGCCGTTGAAGTTTTTCGCCCATGGCCCGGCTTTTCGATATGAACGGCCGCAAAAAGGCCGGCAGCGCCAGTTCCATCAGATTGATGCGGAGATCCTGGGCGTGGAAGGCCCTGGCGCGGATATCGAGATCATCACCCTGGGTGCGGAAATTCTTCACGACCTTGGCATTCTGGGCGCCTGTGTGTTGGAACTGAATACCCTGGGCGATCCGGAAAGCCGGCTAGTGTACCGCGATGCCCTGGTGGCTTATTTTTCCGATCACAAGGATAAACTTTCCGAAGACAGTGTCGATAGGCTGGGCCGCAATCCGTTGCGTATCCTTGATTCCAAGGATGACGGCGACCGGGAAATCGCCGCCGGCGCCCCCTTGATGGCGGAATTCCTAAATCCCGCGTCCGCTGATTTCTTTGCCGCTGTTTGCGAGGGTCTGGATACGCTTGGTATCGGATATAATCTCAACCAGCACCTGGTGCGCGGCCTGGATTATTACACCCATACTACCTTTGAATTCGTCACCAATGCCCTGGGTGCCCAGGGTGCGGTGATCGCGGGCGGGCGCTATGACGGCCTTATCAAAATGCTGGGCGGACCGCCCACGCCTGGAATTGGCTGGGCCGGGGGGATTGAACGCCTTGGCATGCTGGCAGCTCATGCACCCGCGCCTGTCCGTCCCATCGCGTTCGTGCCCATGGGGGATGCGGCGGAACGTCTGGCGCTGAAACTATGCCATGGCCTGCGCCGGGATGGTTTCACGGTGGATATGGCGTTTCGCGGCAACCTTAGCCGGCGTCTGAAGCGGGCCAACAAGCAGAATGCAAGGGCAGCATTGATTCTGGGCGACGATGAAATCGCCAAGGGTGTCGTCACCCTGCGGGATCTTGATGGCGGCGGCCAGCAGGACGTTGCCCTGGACGACATAGCCGTGCATCTGCGAAAATTAACCCCATGATCGGTGAAGAACAAATAGACAGCATCCTGAAGCGTCTGGCAGAGCTTGAAGCCACTATGGCCGAGGGTGGCGCGAGCGACGATTTCGTGCGCCTGTCGAAGGAATATGCGGAATTGTCGCCGGTCGCCAAGACGGCCCAGGCGGTGCGCGATCTGCGCATGGAAATCGCCGATTTGGGCGGCATGGTGGACGACCCTGACAGTGACGCCGAAATGCGAGAGCTGGCAACGGAGGAAATGGCAGCAGCGCGGGAGCGGCTGCCCGCATTGGAAGGCGCTTTGCGAATCGCCATGCTGCCCAGGGATGCCGCCGACACCAAGAACGCCATATTGGAAGTACGGGCTGGCACGGGGGGCGATGAAGCAGCCCTGTTTGCGGCGGACCTCCTGCGCATGTATCAACGTTATGCCGAGATCAACGGCTGGAAATTCGAGTTGATGGACATGAGCGAGTCCTATCTGGGCGGGATCCGCGACGCTGTGGCTTCGATCATGGGCCGGGGCGTGTTCGCCAAGCTGAAGTTTGAATCTGGCGTGCACCGAGTGCAACGGGTGCCTGAAACCGAGTCCCAGGGCCGCATCCATACCTCCGCTGCCACCGTCGCCGTGCTGCCCGAGGCCGAGGAGGTGGATATCGAGGTCAATCCATCCGACCTGCGCGTGGATACCTATCGCGCCCAGGGCGCCGGCGGCCAGCACGTAAACAAAACGGACTCGGCCATTCGCATCACGCATCTGCCGACCGGGGTCGTGGTGCAATGCCAGGATAACAAGTCGCAACACAAGAACCGGGCCAAGGCCATGAAGGTCCTGCGCGCACGCCTGTATGATGCCGAACGGCAAAAGGTCGAGGGCGAACGCGCCTCATCCCGGAAGGAACAGGTTGGCAGCGGCGACCGCTCCGAACGCATCCGCACCTATAATTTTCCCCAAGGCCGGGTCACCGATCACCGTATCAATCTGACCCTGTATAAGCTGGAAAAGATGATGAGCGGCGAAGCGGTGGACGAAGTGGTGGACGCCCTGATCGCGGATCATCAGGCAAGTCTGCTGACCGATCTAGAAGATCATGGCTGATGACAACGAGTTTCCATCAGATTTAACCTTGCGCCAGGCCCTGGCTACGGCCGGCCGGAAATTGCGGGACGCCGGCGTCGAGGACGCCATGCTGGATGCTGCGCTCTTGTTGGCGCATACCGTCGGAGGCGACCGTCTGACCCTTGTCCGGGATGCCGAGCGACGACTGAATGCCGTGGAAACCCAGACTTTTACAAAGCTGGTCACGGCACGCGCCGCGCGCCAGCCGGTTTCGCGTCTGTTGGGCCGGCAGCAGTTTTGGAGCCTGGATCTGGGCATTGGGCCGTCAGTGCTCGACCCCCGCCCCGACAGCGAAACCATTGTTGAAGCAGCCTTGGCGCAATTGCCTGACAAGAATGCGCCGTATGAGATTGCCGATTTCGGTACCGGTTCGGGCTGTTTGCTGTTGGCCCTGTTGGTGGAGCGGCCACGGGCCCGTGGTCTGGGTGTTGATATCTCTCCCGCCGCCGCCCGCCAGGCCCGCCGGAATGCCTGCGCGCTGGATCTTGCCGTTAGAAGCAGTTTCATGGCCGGTGATTGGGGCACGGGCTTGGCTGGGGGGCCTTGGGGGCGCTTTGATATGATAGTTTCCAACCCGCCCTACATCGCCTCCGCCGACATTGCCGGCTTGGCGCCCGAAGTGCGTTGTCATGATCCATGCTTGGCGCTGGACGGCGGCGGTGATGGTTTGGCGGCCTACCGCGCCCTGGTGCCGGACCTGGGGCGGTTGCTGCGGCCAGGCGGGCGGGCGGTTCTCGAGTACGGCCAGGGGCAGACTTCGGACCTGAAACAGATCCTGACAATGTCCGGCTTGGCCGTTGAAAGTTGCCATGCCGATCTGGCCGGGGTGGAACGCTGCCTGGTTGTATCCGCCCCTGCGTAAAAGCGTATGTTAAAAAAAGGGTTGGTTTTTGTGTCGTCAGGGGCTAGGTTCACTGGTGAACGGCAAGGAACGGCCATCGCGATCAGTTGGAACTCTGTCGTGACGGGACGGGCGGTTCCCAAGAGACATACCCACATTGCAGTCTGGAAATCTGAGGCCCATAATTTTAGGCCAGCATAATACAGACAACCTGAACGCAAATGGCATGTCTTATTTCGATTGAAGGCGTTGGCGAAAGATCCGCTGCTGGCAATCCAGCGGGTGGGTCGGGGTTGGAATACCTGTTTAAGATTATTTGCTTAAGACAACCCGGCTGATGTGTAGATCTTGGGAATCTTGAATTGGCGTTCGAATTGTAGACACAACTCAAGACGGTGCTATGAGACAGAGCGGACCCCAAAGAAGGGGACGTGGCCGTCCCAGCGGTCGCAGGGGGTTTAACAACTCCCCAAATCGAAGCTATGACAGCAGCGGACCGGACATTAAGGTCCGGGGTACGGCGTCGGCGGTGTATGACAAATACATGGCGTTGGGCCGCGATGCGGTGTTGTCGGGCGATCGCGTCGCGGCGGAAAATTTCTTCCAGCACGCGGAGCATTATTACCGCCTGGTGCAGGCCAATAAACAGCAGCAGCAACAGGTTGGTGAAGGCGATCAGCAGCGCGACAACCGGGGCCGGGGACAGCAGTCCCGCGGTGGCCGTGGCAACGATAATACGGCCACCGAGAGTGATGGCGGAAAAACCAACGGAGACGATGGCGCGGCGGAAGAAGAGGCAAAAGTTGTCGCCGCCACGGAAAGCCTGGACGACGATGGCGATACGAATACGGACGCCAATACGAGTTCTGGCGCGGAAGTAGTATCGACACCTTTCGTAGGGGAAGCGCATTCCGGGGACGGCGAGGATCAACCTTCCGCACCCATGAACCCGGCGGAATTGGCGGCCATGTCGGAAAGCGGCCGCAAGGCGCGCGGCGCCAATGGCCGGGGCCGGCAAAGGAAAGACAATCAAGATAACGATGGCCCGGATGCCGCGCCTCGCCAGCGACCGCGCCGCCGCCCTGTACCGGCGCCTGAGGTCGCCGAATCCCCGGTATCCGAGGCAACCCCAGAAGCGGCCCCAGAAGCGATTGCCGCGGAGAGCGAAACGCCGGCTCCGGCTGGTGCCGTCGTCACTGAGGATGTCGAATCTAACTAAACCACTTCCACTTTATTCTGCTGGTGTTACGGTGTTGCCAAGTTTGATGCTGCCGCCCTGGATGACTTCGAGATAGATGCCCATGTCCGCATGGCCGAACGCCTGTTGCAGTTGCAGCGGTATGTTGGCGTCACGGCTTGCGGTTTCCAGGTTCACATTGGTGGCGGCGCAGCGCTGGGTTCTGGAAAAAGCCCGAACCATGACCTCGTTACCGATCTTGATGTCCACGCCGCCGCCTTCCGCGCACCAATCGAACTCCTGCCAGGGCTGGCCGGTATCAAAATACAGATTGGCGCGAAAGCGCAACGGGTCCAGAGGGGTTTTCATCACTCGCTCCAACTCCCGCAGGCTGGAGATATTGATCAGCGAGATGCAATGGCGCGGCATGTCGGAAAAGGTATGATTGCGCGCGCGCAACAATTTTGGACTGCCGCGCATTTCGTCGCCCATATAGGCCGCAAAAAACTGCTCGATCATCTGCCGTCCCACGGGCATATCAAGACGGCCGCGGGCCACCTGTTTGCCTTCCCGTTCGATGACCAACTCCTGGCTCTCGTCATGATAGCGGCAACGCAGTGCGGCCAGGCGCTCATTCCGCGCCAGCATCAGGAATTTGCTCTTGGGCAGAAACTTCGGATTGACGGCATCGAACTGGGTCGAACCATGGGCCAAGGCAAAGGCCCGGTCTAACGGTATGGCCCGGCCCGGCGACAGTTCTGCCTTGGACATTGGCTCCGGGCTTAATCCCTTGACCGGATAACGGAAGATTTGGGCGATACGGCTCATAATTTTCTCAAATAAAAACTGTTGTTTTGCAACGTGATAGGGCCTTGTGTTGCGCGACGGCAACACCATATTCAGAGTATGTTATGGACTGCCGTGGTTGCTTCATAGAAGGACCGGGCATTGACTGCAAGGCGTTGATGGCAGGCTTGCCGATTGTATGTTCCCATATATGCGGGGTGTACGGAGAGGCTGCTCTGGGACGCGCTTGAAAGGAATGTAAAAAATGGATTTCGAAAAGTATACCGAACGCAGCCGTGGCTTCGTGCAAGCGGCGCAAACTCTGGCCCAAAGATCCGGCCATCAGCAATTTACCCCGCAACATCTGCTCAAGGTTCTGCTTGATGACGAGGAAGGTATGGCTGCCTCGTTGATCGCGGCGGCGGGCGGTGATGTGAAGGCGGCGCGGACCGCCAATGAGGCCGTTCTGGACAAGATGCCCAAGGTCGAGGGAAGTGGTGCTGGACAATTGTACATGGCACCTGAAATAGCCCGCCTGTTTGAAGCCGCCGAGCAAGTTGCCGATAAGGCCGGCGACAGTTTCGTTACCGCCGAACGGCTATTGTTGGCCTTGGCCCTGGCGACTTCCACACCAGCCGGCACGGCCTTGGAAAAGGCTGGCGTGACGCCACAAAATCTGAACACCGCCATCAATGAGCTGCGCAAAGGCCGTACAGCGGACAGCGCCACGGCGGAAAACGCCTACGATGCCTTGAAGAAATATGCCCGTGATCTGACTGAAGCCGCGCGTGAGGGCGGGTTGGATCCGGTGATTGGCCGGGACGAGGAGATCCGCCGCACAGTGCAGGTGCTCTCACGGCGGACCAAGAACAATCCGGTGTTGATCGGTGAGCCGGGCGTGGGCAAGACGGCGATTGTCGAAGGCTTGGCAATCCGCATCATGAATGGCGACGTGCCCGAAAGCCTTCAGAACAAAAGCCTGCTGGTGCTTGATCTCGGCGCCCTGATCGCAGGTGCCAAGTTTCGCGGCGAGTTCGAGGAGCGCCTGAAAGCTGTCCTGGCGGATGTCGAGGCAGCGGAAGGCGAAATCGTCCTGTTCATTGACGAATTGCATACCCTGGTCGGCGCCGGTGCGGCGGAAGGCTCCATGGATGCCTCCAACCTGTTGAAGCCGGCCCTGTCGCGGGGAGAGTTGCACTGTGTTGGTGCCACCACGTTGGACGAATACCGCAAGCATATTGAAAAAGATGCCGCCCTAGCCCGGCGGTTCCAACCCGTCATGGTGTTGGAACCAACGGTGGAGGACACTATTTCCATCCTGCGCGGCCTGAACGAGAAGTATGAATTGCATCACGGCGTTCGCATCTCGGACGGTGCCCTGGTGGCCGCGGCGACCCTGTCGAACCGCTATATCACAGACCGTTTCCTGCCGGACAAGGCCATTGATCTGATGGATGAAGCGGCCAGCCGCATTCGCATAGAGATGGATTCCAAGCCCGAGGAAATCGACGAACTCGACCGGCGCATTATCCAGATGAAGATCGAACGCGAAGCCTTGAAGAAGGAGGATGATGATGCCTCCCGCGACCGGCTGGAGACGCTAGAGGGCGAGTTGGCGAATCAGGAAGAGCGTTCGACCGCCCTGACCGCCGCTTGGCAGGGTGAAAAGGATAAACTGGGCGAGGCGCAGGAGTTGAAGGAACAGCTCGACCATGCCCGCCTGGAGGCCGATACGGCACAACGCCAGGGCGATCTTGGCAAGGCGTCGGAGCTGACTTATGGCGTCATTCCGGACTTGGTCAAGCGTATTGAAGAGGCCGAGTCCGACGGCAGCAATGGCAATTCAGCAATGCTGCGCGAGGTCGTGGGCGAAGAAGACATCGCCGCCGTCGTGGCCCGCTGGACAGGTATCCCGGTGGAGAAAATGCTGGCCGGCGAACGGGACAAATTGCTGGCGATGGAACGGCGTCTTGGCGGCCGCGTGATCGGTCAGGAGGAGGCGCTGTCCGCTGTCTCCAACGCCGTGCGCCGGGCCCGCGCCGGGCTGCAGGATCCATCCCGCCCCATCGGTTCCTTCTTGTTCCTGGGCCCCACTGGCGTAGGCAAGACTGAATTGTGCAAGGCCCTGGCGGAATTCCTGTTCGATGATGAAGTCGCCATGACCCGCATTGACATGTCGGAATATATGGAGAAGCACGCCGTGGCCCGCTTGATTGGCGCACCGCCCGGATACGTCGGCTATGATGAAGGCGGTGCCCTGACCGAGGCGGTGCGGCGGAGGCCCTATCAGGTGGTGTTGTTCGACGAGGTGGAAAAAGCCCACGCCGATGTATTCAACGTGCTGCTGCAGGTGCTGGACGATGGCCGCATGACCGACGGTCAGGGCCGCACCGTCGATTTCACCAACACCATCATCGTTCTGACCTCCAACCTGGGCGCAGAGCATCTTGCCGCCTTGGGCGATGGCGAGGGTTCCGAGGCTGCCCGTGGCGATGTCATGGCCATGGTGCAGCATCATTTTCGGCCGGAATTCCTCAATCGCCTGGACGAGATCATTTTGTTCCACCGTCTGGCCCGCGAACACATGGGCGGTATCGTGGATATCCAGCTGCGTCATTTGGCCAGCCTGTTGGCCGACCGGCAGCTTGAGCTGTCCCTGGATACAGCGGCACGTGATTGGCTGGCCAAGGCCGGCTATGACCCGGTCTATGGTGCCCGTCCCTTGAAACGGGCGATCCAGCGGCAGCTGCAAAATCCACTAGCCAATCTGATCCTGGAAGGTGCCATCGGCGACGGCGAGACCCTCAACGTTTCCGCCACCACGGACGGTCTGACCATCAACGACCGCCTGATCGAAGCGGCGTAAGGGGTATTCGAATGACTGCCAAGCCCGGCTATGTCCGGGCTTGGTGTCGTTTTGAACTATTTATCCCGCGGCGTCGATAGATGCGCGGCGGTGATTGTCATCAGCGACAGGATGGCGAAGGCGGCGGATAACAGGAAGACCATTCCCGGCATGTCGCCGTCCAGCAGCCAGCCGAACAGTACCGCCACGGCGCTGATGCCTACGGAGTAGCCGACGAAAACGAAGCCGAACACCTTGCCCGTATCGCCCGGAGGGATCAGCGCCCGCACCATCAGGTCGCGGGGCGGCAGGACAGCGCCCAGGCCGATACCGCTAAATACCATGATGGCCACCAAGACAGCGCCGCCTGGCGCCACCAGCGCCGGCAGCACGCTCGCTGCTGCCGCCAAAAGCATGGCGCCGGCGGCGGTCACATGATGGCGCGGGTAGCGGTCGGCAATGATGCCGGCCAGCAAAATGCCGCCCACCACGCCAAACAGATGTCCGGTCAGGGCGGCGCTGGCCAGATCAACGCTCAGGCCATGCAGGTTCATCAAGGCGCTAACCGTGAATGCCAACAACCCGCCGCTGGCCATGCCGTAGAGAATATTGAAACAGAGAAACAAAAGCACCGGCGCCGTCAGCAATAAACGCAGCCCTGATGGTGCCTGCCCGGGTTGCGTCCGTGGCGCGCCATCCCTGGGTGCCCGACCGTCCGCCTGGGTTTCACCGCCCAGGACATCATGGCGCCATGCCATCGCCGCCAGAACGGCTAGCCCGGTCAGGCCAGAGACAATCAGCGCCGTGCGCCAATTAGTCAGGCTAGCCAGCGCCAAAATGGCAACCGGGACGCAGGCGCCGCCCAAGAAACCTGAAAATGTATGCACCGAATAGGCACGGCCCAACCGCTTGTTATTGATGGAGACCGATAGAATGGCGTAATCAGCGGGATGGAAGACACTGTTGCCCAGACCCGCCAGTACGGCCAGAACCAGCAACATCCAATAATGGCTAACAAAACCCATCAACAAAATGGCGGTGGCGATCAGGCCTAGGCCCGAGAACAGCACCCGGCGCGGGCCCAGGCGGTCAACCAGGAAACCCACTGGTGCCTGTACGATGCCGCCCAGCAATGCATAGGCGGTCATGGCCAGGCCAAGCTCCATGTAGCTGATGCCAAATTCCGCTTTCAGCAAAGGGAACAACGGCGGCAAGGCCAGGCCATAGAAATGACTAAGATAATGGCCGGCGCTGATCAGGCCTAAGGTCCAGCGTTCCCGAACCGGCCAGGCGCGTTCCGGTGCCTCGTTGCCGGGGCCTTCAAGCGATACGTTGGTGGTTTCGCTCCTATCCGACATACGGCCTCGTCTTGCTCAGGGCGCCAGATCCAATTCCACGATAACGGCGCCGCGTTCCACGTTGCCGCCGACCTGGCAATGGATGGCCGTTACGGCGCCGTTGCCTGGCGCGGTGACTCGGATTTCCATTTTCATGCTTTCCAGCACCACCAGCACCTCACCTTTGTCGACCGTATCGCCGACCTTTGCCTGTACCGCCAGTACCTGGCCCATTAGGGGTGCTTCGACACTGCCGCCAAACGCGGCGGAGGCCGCCTGCCGGGCACTGTCCAGATAGGGCATAAGCCGCGCGGTAAAATTTCCGCCGCCATCATCCAGGGTAATCCAGTCTTTCCCCTGCCAGGCCCTAACCGTACGGCTGCGGCCGTCCGTCGTGACCATGAATGCTGCATCATCCAGCGCCTCGACCCGCATGCGGCAGCCCTCGCCGCCAACACCGATCAACAGTGCGCCATCTCCGTCGCGGGGGCCGAAACTAATATCGAAAACATCGTCACCGATCCGTGCTCGCAGGATCGGCGCCACCGTCATGGCCGCCGTGCCGTCGCTCAGTCGCCAGCCGGTTTGCCAGCCATCGCCTTGCCAGATATCCGCGCCGCCGTGCCGCCGCGTTTGGCCCAGCCAAATGGCTGCCGCCGTGGCGATGCGGACGCCCTTTGGGGTAGCCTCGGCCACCAATTCATCCAGCCGCCGGTCAATCAGGCCGGTATCGCCGGCGCCTATTTGTATCTCCGCGCAGCGCAACAAGACGCGGAGAAAGGTACTGTTGTCGCCCACGCCGGAGATGGAAAACTGATCCAACCCGGTGACGAGCTTGGTTAGCGCCGTTGCCCTGTCTTTGCCATGGGCGATCAACTTCGCGACCATTGGATCATAGTATGGCGTGATGGCCATGCCGGCGGCGATACCCGTGTCAATACGCAATCCGTCATGGGGCAGGGAGAGTTGGTCTATATTGCCGGTCGAGGGCATGAAGTTTTGCGCCGGATCCTCGGCATAGATACGCGCTTCGATGGCGTGGCCCGAGGCTGTGATGTCATCCTGTGCCAGCGCGATGCCGTGCCCCGCCGTGGCCAGGATCTGCAATTCAATCAGGTCTAGGCCGGTGATCATTTCGGTCACCGGATGCTCCACCTGCAAGCGGGGATTAACCTCAAGGAAAAAGGCGCGCTCGTCCTTGACGATAAACTCGACCGTGCCCAGGCCCAGATAATCGACCGCGCGGCCCAGGGCCACGGCACTGTCCAGCAACTGCGCGCGCAAGGCAGGGGGCAGATTAAGGGCCGGTGCCTCCTCGATCACCTTTTGATGGCGGCGTTGTAGGGAGCATTCCCGCTCTAGCAGATGTAGAACCTTGCCCTGGCCGTCGCCCAGGATCTGTACCTCTACATGACGGGCATCGGGCAGAAATTCTTCGACCAGCAGGCGCCCATCGGCGAACGAATTTCGGCCTTCCCGCATGGCGGCTTCGATATCCGCCGCCGCCGCGTCTATATTCGTGACCACGCGCATGCCTTTGCCGCCGCCGCCACCCACGGCCTTCAAAAGCACGGGCAGGGTCATGCCCCGCAGCTCCGCCAGAATAGCGTCTGGATCTTCGCTGGCCTCCCCGCTGCCCGGCACAACCGCCACGCCCGCGGCCACGGCGGCGGCCTTGGCGGCGGCCTTGTCCCCAAATTGGCGCAGAACTGCCGGCGTTGGGCCGATGAAGCTGATGCCGGCGGCGGTAACGGCTTCGGCAAAGACCGGATTCTCAGACAGAAAGCCATAGCCCGGATGGACGGCATCGGCGCCGGCGTCCATGGCGGCAGCGATCACGGCCTCGATATTCAAATAGCTTTCGGACGCTGGTGCGGCCCCAATATGGATGGACTCGCCGACCTCGCGCACGTGCAGGGCGCCCTGGTCCGCGTCCGAATGCACGGTGGCAGCGTTGATGCCTAGGCGTTGGCAGGTGCGCGCGATGCGGCAGGCGATTTCGCCGCGATTGGCGATCAGGATTTTCTTGAACATGTTATGCAAACCGCCTCATTACATCCGGAATACGCCGAAATTGGTTTCCGCGATCGGTGTGCGCGCGGCTACATCTAGCAATAGACCCAGGGCGTGCCGAGTTTCGGTTGGGTCTAAGACGCCGTCGACCCATAGATTGGCGGCGAAGTTGTAGGCATCGGCGAAGCGTTCGTATTCCGCCCGCAAGGGCGCCTTGAACTCCTCTTCCTCCCGCTCACTCCAATCCACGCCATTGGCTTCGAAGTTCTTGCGTTTGACCATGGCCAGGGTATTGGCCGCCTGTTCTGGGCCCATGATGGCGATGCGGCTGTGTGGCCACATGAACAGGGCACGTGGCTTAAACTGCCGGCTGCACATGGCCAGATAGCCGGCGCCATAGGCACCACCGGTGACAACGGTGTACTTCGGCACTGCAGCCGAACTCATGGCGGTGACGAATTTCGCACCCGCCTTGGCGATGCCGCCGACCTCCGCCTCGCGCCCGACCATGAAGCCGGCCACATCCGAGAGGAATAACAGCGGAATATCCCGCTTGGTGCAGATATCGATGAACTGCGTGCCCTTCAATGCGGCCTCGGTGAAGAAGACGCCCTGGTTGGCCAGAATGCCGATCTGAAAACCATGAATGCGGGCAAAACCGCAGACCAGAGTATCGCCGTAAAGCGGTTTGAATTCCTGAAACTCGCTGCCATCGACCATGCGCAGCAGAATTTCCCGGTTGTCGGTGGGAATACGCGCATCCCGGCTGATCAGGCCGTAAATCTCGTTTGGGTCCAGGCGCGGCGGTTTGGACGGCTTGGGCGTCCAACGCATGGGCGCAGCCTCGCCCAACTCCGCCATGATATCCCGGGTAATGGCCAAAGCATGCTCGTCGTTCTCGGCGATATAATCGGTGACGCCGGAGACGGAAGAATGCATCTGCGCCCCGCCCAGGGATTCACGGTCGATATCCTCGCCCGTCGCCGCCTTGGTTAGTTCAGGGCCGCCCAGATACATGAAGCCCTGGCCGCGCACGATCACCACTTCATCGCACAACGATGGGATATAGGCACCGCCGGCGGTGCATGGTCCCAGAACCACGGCGATTTGGGCAATACCCTCAGCGGACATGCCAACCTGGTTGTAAAAGATCGAGCCGAAATGCTGTTCGTCGGGATGAATATTTTCCTGATCCGGCAGGAAGGCGCCGCCGGAATCGACCAGGGTGATGCAGGGCAGGCGGTTTTCCCAGGCAATCCGTTGGGCCCGGGTATGCTTGCGCACGGTGGCGCCGAAATAGGTGCCGCCCTTGACGGTGGAATCGTTGGCGATGATCATGCAGTGCCGGCCCTGCACCTGGCCGATGCCGGTGATCATGCTGCCGCCCGGCGGCACGCCGTCATAAAAGCCGTCCGCCACCAGCTCGGCCAGCTCTAGAAACGGCGAACCTGGGTCCAGCAAGGCATCGACCCGGGCCCGTGGCAGCATGCGCCCACGCTTGATATGGCGTTCCCGGCTGGCTTCGGAACCGCCGATGCGAGAACGTTGCCGCCGCCCGTGCAGATCGGCGATCCGCTCCAGATAGGCGTCCTTGTTGAGGTCGAATTCTTCGGGCGACAAGGCGTCCATGGATGTATTTCCGTCTATGTGAATGACAACTAGTAGGAGCGCGGCAGGCCCAGGACCTTTTCGCCGATATAGTTCAGTAGCATTTCCCGGTTCAGGGGTGCCGTACGTAGCATGCGGACGAAGGGGTACAGATCGAAAATACCATACTCATGAGTATAGGCATTGCCGCCAAAACATTGCACCGCCGTATCGACCGCGTGAATGGCGGCTTCCGCGGCGTAGTATTTCGCCATGTTGGAATATTCCGCCGCCGGGCGGTCATTATCGAAGGCCCAGGCCGCCTTGTAGGTCATCAGGGTGGCGACTTCGATTTCTGTCTTGGCCTCGGCCAAGGGGTGTTGCAGGCCCTGGTAGGAGCCGATGGGCGCATCGAAGACCTGGCGCTCGCAAGCATACTCAACCGCCTGGCCAATAGCATAGCGGCCCAGGCCGATCAGCATGGCGGCAAGGATGATGCGCTCTGGGTTCAAGGTGTCGAACAGGATGGAAAAGCCCTTGTCGACCTCGCCGATCACGTCCGCCTTGGTCAAGGCCACATCCTCGAAGAATATTTCACACTGGCGTTCCGGGATCACGATGCTCATGTCCATGGGCTGGCGCGTCACACCGGGCGCGTTCAGATTGACGATGAACAATGTGAAGCCGTCGGTTTTCTTGGCGGCGTCCTGGAAAGGCGTCGTCCGTGCCACCACCATGGCGTAATCGGCCACGTCGGAACCAGTGATGAAGACTTTCTGACCGTTCAGCCTGAAGTCGCCGTCATCGGCGCTCTTGGCCAGGGTTGTAATCTTCATGCTATTGGAACCCGCCGTGGGCTCGGTGATGGCGAAGCACCAGACTTCCTTGCCGGCGCAGGCAGGGGGCAGATAGCGCTGCTTTTGTTCCTCCGTGCCGTGGCGGGCCAGGTGGGCGAGACACATAGTCGGGCCAACGACGAGATGCTGCATGGGAATGCCATGATCGGCCATGCCCTCCATCAGCAGGGACATTTCCATCATGCCCAGGCCGGCGCCGCCATATTCCTCCGGCACCATCAGGCCGAGGAAGCCATCCTCGCCCATTTGCCGCCAAATATGCTCGGGGAATTCATGGCGCCGGGCATAATCCAGCCATTGTTTGCGGTCGAAGCTCTCCGCTAGTTTGCTCCCGTAGTCGAGGATCATGCGTTGTTCATCGGATAATTCAAAATCCATCGGTCGGCCTTTCCCGAAAATTTGTCATGGCTAGCCCAATCGTAGTCAATTTGTACTGCCTGGGTAATAGCTTCACCCTGTCAACTTGTGTGACATGATGTAGCTGCGGCGCTGATCTCAACTGATCAAATTCTCCGACTGCAACAGCGGGTAAATTCCGCCGGCCTTGAGGATGCGCAACAGCTGTGCTGGCATCGCGGTGGCGGCAAGAGTTTCGCTGTCAGCCTGATTGCTAATTTCGGCGGCCTCGAAATCGACCTTCGCGACGTCCCCCTCTTGAAACAAAGCCTTGATGCCAGGGGCTTCAAGGGCGGGCAGGGCGAAGTTGATGGCGTTGCGGTAAAACAGGCCATTGATGGATTCAGCCAGCAGACAGGCAATGCCAAGGTTCTTTAGCGAGCGCGCGGCGGGGCGGGAGGAACCGACCCCAAAATTGCCCCCGGCGATTAGAATGTCACCCGCCGCAACCTGATCGGACCATCCGGGACGGTTGGCGGAAAATACCCAGGCCGGTTGCTCCTCGATCGATAGATAATAGGCCTGGATCGGCAGCATCAAATCGGTGTTGATGTTGTCGCCCACTATCCAGACCCGACCCGTCATGGTCATGTTATCCGTGCGGCTCATTGGAAGTGCTCCAGCGGGCTGGCGATACAGCCTTGCAGGGCCGATGCGGCCACGGTGGCAGGTGAGGCCATATAGATCCTGGCCTCTGGATCGCCCATACGGCCCTTGAAATTGCGCGTGCTGGCGGTGATGCAGGTTTCGCCTGGCCCCAACACGCCTAAACTACCGCCGCCGCAGGCACCGCAGGTGGCGTTGGTGACAACACCGCCGGCCTCGGTGATGGTGAGGACATAGCCACGGCGCAAGGCTTCGCGGTAGATGTTCTGCGTCGCCGGGGTGACCAGTAGGCGGACGCCGTCATGGACCCGATTGCCCTTCAGCACGCGGGCGGCGACGGCCAGATCATCCAGGGTGCCGTTGGCGCAGGAACCGATAAAGGCTTGGTCGATGGCCTGGCCTGAAACATCGGCCACCGGTTTGGAATTGTTTAGAACCGCATCGGGCAGGGCCACCAGCGGTTCGATCTGGTCCAGGCGAATGACGCGCTTATCCGCATAGACGGCATCCTCGTCGGGCCAGACCGGCTGCAATGTCCTATCGGTGCGGGCCCGGACGAAATCCAACATCACGTCATCGGGTTCAAAGGTGGCGAATTCCACGCTCAACTCGGCGCTCATGGTGGTTAATGTGCGCCGGGCATTCATGGATAGCCCGGCCAGGCCGGGACCACCGTATTCCACATTCAAGGTGGCATGATCGCCATAAGTACCCGCCAGGTGCAGGAAAATATCTTTGGCCGAGACGCCAGGGCGCAGTCCGCCCTCCAGCTCATAACGCACGGTTTCGCCGACCTGGAACCAGGTCTCGCCCTTGGTCACGGCGTAGGTCATGTCCGGCGCACCGACACCACGGGCGGCCAGGTTGAAGACGCCGGCGCTACACGTATGACTGTCGCTGCACAACAGTACCGTGCCCGGCAGGCCATAGCCGTAATCGGCCACGATAGCGTGGCTGATGCCTTGATCGAAGCCGATGTCGTGAAAGCGCGAAATGCCAAAGCGTTTTACGAATTTGCGGCCTGTCTGATGTGCCTGGGCGCTGAGCACATGCGAGGCAGGGGCACGGTGATCGAATACCACGACGACTTTGTCGGGATCATGGACGTGGAGAATTTCCCGCCAGGTGGTGGCCATGAAATTGTTGTCGAACAGGATTGCGGTCTCGACCTTTGTCGTGACGATGTCGCTGGGCCGTATCTCCGCTTGTTCACTGTTACAGGCAAGTATCTTTTCAATCGTCGTCATGCCCATGGGCGCTTCCCTCCTGCTCATGTGCGTAGGTCTCGTCCAGGCCTGTCAGATGATCAAAACCGGTTAGTTTGTTAATCTCATCGAAGCCGACCAGCAGATCCGGCCGATCTACTGCTTCACCGCTGTCCAGCATGTCCTCGAAGGCAGCAATGGCATTCATCATGCCGCGCACGGCGGCGGTGGACAAAAGGCGCGGATAGCTGACGGCGGCAACACCCATGGCCTGCAGCTTGGCGGGATGAATAAGCGGCGTCGTGGGGCGGGCGCGGATGCCCAGGCCCATGTTCACGGTCAGCGGCTTCGGCACGTTGCGGGCGACCGTCTCGATATCCTCGGCGCTCAACAGGGCGTCGGCGAACAGGGTGTCGGCGCCGGCCTCGGCATAGGCGTTCAGGCGGTCGATGGCGGCATTTAGGCCCAATGGCCCGGCGGCGTCGGTGCGCGCCCGGATGACGAAGTCATCGTCAATACGGGCATTACAGGCGGCTTTGACCTTCTCCACCATTTCGGCTTCGGTAATGACCTGTTTGCCGGCCATGTGACCGCAACGTTTGGGCCAGACCTGGTCCTCCAGCATGAGGGCGGCCACGCCTGCTGCTTCGAATGCCCGCACGGTGAAATGCACCGTGGTGGCGTTGCCATAGCCGGTATCGCCGTCAGCGATTAGCGGTAGTCCGGAAAAGGCGGCGATGGCGCGGCAGGCTTCAAGGTTATCCTTGAATGACATCACGCCCATATCGGCCCAGCCCAGATGAGATTCCGAGACACCGGCACCGGATATTGCGGCCACCGCAAATCCGGCGGCCTCTGCCAGGCGGGCGCTGTAGCCGTCATAGATGCCCGGTATGACGAGAATTTCAGGTGCTTCCAACAGGGCCTTCAGGCGTTTGCTTCTCTCCGCCATGACTATCCTTGGTCTTCGGCTTGCAGAAAACGCTCCAGGCGGGCAGCTGGAGCGATCGGCGCTGTCAGTCCCTCGGGTTCGTCTAAATGATCCCACAGCGCCCGGCTGGAAGCGCGGAAGGCGCCAATGGCATTGGCCACCATGCGGACGCCCAGTTGTTCCAACTCGCCTAAGCTCAACATCGGTGATACGCCGGTACGGTTGTAACTAATGGGCACGTCAAGTTGCTCCACCATCTGGGCAATTTCATCGGTGGAGATCAGGCCTTCGGGAAAAATTATATCGGCGCCGGCATCGGCGTAGGCCTTGGCCCGGTCCAGGGATTCCTGAAAACTGCCGTCCAAGGCGCCGCGTCCGTCGGTCCGTGCCATCAGGATGACATCCGGATCGAGTTCCCTGCGCACCTTGTCGGCGGCGCGGATCTTGCCGGCTGCCTCATCAATGGATACCAGGCGCTTGCCTGCCACGTGGCCGCAGCGTTTCGGATCGACCTGGTCCTCGATGAATAACCCGCCCGCGCCCGCGTTGATGATCTCGTCCACGGTGCGTATGACGTTGATAGCGTTGCCGTAACCGGTGTCCGCGTCCACCATCACCGGAATATCAACCGCATTGCAGATATAGCGGCACATGCGCACTGTTTCGGTCAAGGTGATCAGGCCTACGTCGGGCTTGCCCAACAGCGAGACCGAGACTGCATAGCCGGACATGGCGATGGCCTTGAAGCCCGCCGCCTCAGCAATACGCGCCGATAGGGCATCATGGCAGCCGGGCCGTACAAAGGTCTCCGTGCCCTCTACCAGGCGGCGCATGGCGGTGGATGCCTTCACCTTTGCGGCTTCATTTGATGAACCGCTCATGGCTTGTAACCCAGGGAATTTGCATAGCGGGCGATGACGTCCTCCTTGGGCAGATAGGTTTCCTCCAATTTGCGGATCTCGGGGAAGCCGACGAATTCATGCATGTTGCCCGTTGGGTGATCTTTAGTTTCTTCCAGGAAACGCAGAGCGTAGTCCACATCCTCCGCCGCGAAGCCTTTGAGATAGTCCCACATGCCCCGGGTCGCCGCACGCAGGGCGCCGGAGGCGTTGGAGACGATGGCGACGCCAAGTGCCTCCAATCTTCCCTTGCTCAGAAAGGGCGAGACGCCGGTGCGGTTATAGTGGATTGGCGCGTTGACTTCCTCGCAGACACGGATGACTTCCTCTTCCGTGATCAGGCCTTCGGGGAAGATCATGTCGGCGCCGCTTTCTACATAGGCATTGGCCCGGCGGATCACTTCGTCGACACTGCCGCCTTCGACGCCGCGGGCATCGGTGCGGGCGATCAAAAGGAAATCAGGGTCCATCTCGTCGCGGACATGGGCGCAGGCGGCGTATTTGCCTACCGCTTCCTCGATCGGAATGATCTCCTTACCGGCGACATGGCCGCAGCGTTTGGGCGCCACCTGATCCTCAATATGCATGCCGGCAGCACCGGCCCGGATGAACTCCTGCGTTGTCCGCATGGCGTTGATGGCATTGCCGTAGCCGGTATCGCCATCGGCCAGCAACGGCACCGAGGTGGCGGCGGTAATATAACGCGTGGTCGTAACCATCTCGTCCAAGGTGATCAGACCTACGTCGGGATTGCCCAGCAACGAGGCCGAGACGCTATAGCCCGACAGTCCCATGATCGGAAACCCCGCCGCCTCGATTATCCGCCCGCTCATGGCATTGAAGGCGCCAGGCTTGACCAGAATGCCTGGTTCCGCCAGCCGCTCCCGCAGCAGGGTGGTCGTACGCTTACGCATTGTTGGATCCTCCGAATTTTCCTCCAGTCTATATGACAATGGCAGTCAACGCACCTTGGTGTCGAAACGTAACGTTTGACAGTACGTACTGTTTTCCATTGCTACGGACGATGATCAAGAGGTTCGCAGACAAGCGGTTGGCGGCCATATTCGCAGGCTATGCCGTTCGTGGCTTGTCTGTGCGACTGCAAAGGTGTGCACGGCTAAAGATGCTGATGATTGATGCGGCGTCGCAGATTGGTGACCTACGTGTGCCGCCCGGCAATTGTCTGGAGGCGCTGCGCGGTAACCGGCACGGACAGCACAGTATCCGCGTTAACGATCAGTGGCGGATTTGCGTTGTCTGGTCGGATCATGAAGCCTTGGGTGTTGAGATTGTCGACTACCATTAGGGATTGGGACAATGTCTATCAGACGCGAAGATATTGAAAGTCGCCAGATTGAATTTTCGGATGTTGGCACCGGTCGCCGGCTGCCGGCTGTGCATCCAGGTGAGATTTTGTGCGATGAGTTTCTGCAACCCATGGGTCTCAGCGTCTATGCTCTGGCAAATGCCATCAAGGTGCCGCGTTCGCGGGCCAACGATATTGTACGCGGGCGGCGCGCGGTAACGACGGATACGGCGCTGCGCCTCGGGCGGTATTTTGGTACCAGTGCGGCATTCTGGATCGCTTTGCAAGCCCAGTATGACCTTGACGTCGCGGAGCGTGGCCTGCGCAAGAAGATTGAGCGCGAGGTTAATCCCAGGGCCGCATAAATGGCGTGGCGCTATACCGCCAGTCCGGGCATGTTTTTGTACAGCTCCAGCGCTTCCGGGTTGGCCAAGGCTTCGCGGTTCTTGACCTCGCGGCCATGGATCACTTCCGTCACCGCCATCTCCGTGATCTTACCGTTTACCGTGCGGGGAATGTCGCTGACTTGCAGTACCTTGGCCGGCAGATGCCGGGGCGAGGCGCCGGTGCGGATCTGGTGCTTGATACGGCCGATCATGTCATCGTCCAGGGTAAAACCTTCGCGTAGGATAACGAACAGGATGATGCGGGTATCATTGTCCCATTGCTGTCCGATCACCAGGCCTTCCAGCACTTCTTCCAACTGCTCCACCTGGCGGTAGATCTCCGCCGTGCCGATACGCACGCCGCCCGCGTTCAGCGTGGCGTCGGAGCGGCCAAAGACCACCATGCCGCCGTGTTCAGTGAACGAGACCCAATCGCCATGGCGCCAGACGTTGGGATAAACGTCGAAATAGGCGGCGTGATAGCGGCTGCCGTCAACATCGTTCCAAAAGCCGATGGGCATGCAGGGAAACGGTGCTGTGCAGACCAGTTCGCCCTGCTCGGTTGCCAGGGATTGGCCGGTGCCATCGAATACCTCCACCTTCATGCCAAGGCTGGGGGCCTGAATTTCGCCGCGCCAGACGGGCAGGATGGGCACCCCGCCCATGAAGCACGAAATAATGTCCGTGCCGCCGCAGATCGAGGCGAGATGGATCTCGTTTTTGATCTTTTCATAGACGTAGTCGAACCCCTGCGGCGAGAGGGGCGAGCCGGTGGAGAGCAAGGCGCGCAGTTTCGACAGGTCATGGCTGTCGATGGGGGCGATGCCGGCCTTGGCAATAGAATCCAGCCATTTGGCCGAGGTGCCGAAGTGGGTCGCCCTCGCGTCCTGAGCAAAATCGAACAGGATATTGCCGTCGGGATGAGCCGGCAGGCCGTCGAACAGCAGAATGGTTGCTTTCGAGGCCAGGGCGGAAACTAGCCAGTTCCACATCATCCAGCCGCAAGTCGTGAAAAAGAACACGCGGTCGCCGGGGCGAACATCGGCATGCAACTGGTGTTCCTTCAGATGCTGCAGAATGGTGCCGCCGACGCCATGCACGATGCATTTTGGCGCTCCCGTGGTGCCGGAGGAATACATGATATAGAGCGGTGCGTTGAAGGGCACCCGGGTATATTCGATCTCTCCAGCCGTATATGGCGCCAGGAAATCACCCAGCAATACGGCGGTTCTCAGGCCATCCAATGGCGGCGCGGCGCGCATATAGGGCACCACGACCAGCTGTTCGATACTGGGTAGCTGCGCGGTGATCTCCTTCACCTTGTCCAGGCAGTCGAATTCCTTACCACCATAAAAATAGCCATCCGCCACGAACAGCACCTTGGGTTCGATCTGGCCAAAACGGTCGAGCACGCCCTGGGTGCCGAAATCCGGCGAGCAAGAGGACCAGACTGCGCCCAATGACGTCGCGGCCAGCATGGCGATCACAGTTTCGGGCAGGTTGGGCAGAAAGCCCGCGACCCGGTCACCAACGCCGACACCCAGCCCCCGCAAGGCCTGCTGCAGGCGCGAGACGGTGCCGTTCAGATCATCATGGCTTAAGTTACGCTTAACGCGGTCTTCACCCCAGAAAATGATCGCCGGCTCGCCACCGTCGCCGCGCAGCAGGTTCTCGGCGAAATTCAGCCGCGCCTCGGGAAACCATTCGGCGCCGGGCATGGCCTCGCCGTGGCGCAGGCCCACCTTACCCCGCGTCGCGGCGCGGACGCCGCAGAAATCCCACACCGTGGTCCAGAAATCCTCCCGCCGGTTGACGGACCATTGGTGCAGCGCGGCATAATCCGGAATGTCCTCGGTCCAGCGGTGCTCGGCCTCGGTCATGAAGCGGCCCATGTTGGTGGTTGCGGCCTGCAACTCGTTCGGTTGCCACAATGGGTTTTGGTTCACATTACTCTCCCTCATTCAGCATCTTAGTCTACGCTATCCCTAATTTCGCGGCCATGTTTAACCCTGGCCCATCGCTCTGACGCAACCCTGCCATGCGGGTTTGCTTCTGGTTTTATTAACCTCCCGGCACTAGTTTGCCGCCATGCAAATCAGATACGACTTATTTGGCGGGCCGCAACGGTGACCGTGGTGGAAATGCGAGCCCGCGTGTGCGGTCTCCTCGACAACACCCGCGGCGCCCTGTGGATCATCCTGGGCTGTGTCATGTTTTCCGCTATGACCACAGTGGTGAAACTGTTGGGCGGTTCGTTTGATTCCTTTCAAATAGCCTTTTTCCGCGCCCTGTTCGGTTTATTCGCGGTGGCGCCGTTTTTCTGCCGCTTTGGCTTGGCGTGATCCGTACCCGGCGTCCGGGCTTGCAGTTGGCGCGCGCCTTTGGCGGCGCCTGTGCCATGTTGTGCGGCTTCAATGCAATCACCCATCTGCCTTTGGCCGATGCGGTATCAATCGGCTACGCCCGCGCATTGTTCATTACCCCCTGGCGGTATTGTTCCTGGGTGAGGTGGTGCGGTTGCGCCGCTGGACCGCCACCGCCGTGGGTTTCGTTGGTGTTATCATTATGCTGCGGCCTGGCGGCGAGATCGAACTGGCGACCCTGGTGGCGGTGCTGGGCGCATTTCTGGTCGCCTCGGTCACCATCATGATCAAGAAGGTATCGGCCACGGAAAGTCCGGAATCCATGCTGTTCTATTTCAGTGTCGTCTCCACCCCAGTGGCGTTGGGCCCGGCCTTGCTGGTCTGGCGGACGCCGACGCTGCCCGAGCTGTCGTTTCTGATGGCGATTGGCGCGCTGGGTGCGGCGGGGCAATATTGCATGATCCGGGCCTATCGCATTGGCGAGGCGACGGCGCTGTTGCCGTTCGACTTTACCCGGCTGCTGTTTGCCGGTGCCATCGGCTTTCTGCTGTTCGCCGAGATCCCCGATAACTGGACCGTCACCGGCGCTATCATCGTTGTTGCGGCAACCTTGTACATCGGCATTCGCGAGGCCCGCCTGGGGCGCAAGGTGCGACCGTCGAAACCTGCCATTGATCCGCCCGCCGTGCCCAGGAACTAAGCTTTGTCGAGGAAGTCCCGCGCCCGCTGGCGATGTTCGGGACAAATATACTGGCGCACCTTGTTGACCGCCATGTACAACACGACGGCATCATCAGTGAAGCCAAGGGCCGCGATGAAATCCGGCAGCAGATCCACGGGCATGATGAAATAGGCCAAGGCGCTTAACAGTATGGCCTTGGCCGCGGCCGGCGTGGCGGGATCGAGCGCACAATAATAGGCGGCGATCAGTTCGGAGGCGAAGGGAATGCGGCCCAGGACACGCCGGACTTTCGGCCAAAAGTCTCGGCGCACGCGGATTTCGTTGGAGCTTTTTCCATCATTATTCATGTGCGGCATATGGGCGGTCTGCTGCATTTGCAACGATTGCTACCAATACCGGCTATCTGCTATGACGCGGCAACGGAATCTTGAAAACGGGAGTGGCACATCATGCAAGTCGATGGACAGATAGCGATCATTACGGGCGGCGCCTCGGGCCTGGGTGAAGGAACCGCGCGGGAGCTGGCTTCGGCTGGCGCCAAGGTGGTGATCTGGGATATTCAGGAAGATAAGGGCATGGCGGTGGCCAGCGACATCAACGGAGTTTTTTGTAAATGCGATGTCACCTCGGAAGACAGCGTCGGCGCGGCGATTGGTGAGACCAAGGAAGCCTTAGGCACGGCCCGCATCCTGGTCAATTGCGCCGGTACTGGAACAGCGATCAAGACCACATCCCGTGGCGAAGCCCATCCGCTTGATCAGTTCGAACGGATCATCAAGATCAATCTGATAGGCACCTTCAATTGCATCCGTCTGGCCAGCACCGACATGGTGGCGTTGGAACCCATGGCGGATGGCGAACGGGGCGTGGTCATCAACACAGCATCAGTCGCTGCCTTCGACGGACAGATCGGCCAGGCGGCCTATTCTGCCTCGAAAGGCGGTATCGTTGGCATGACCTTGCCCGTGGCCCGGGATTTGGCCGACAAGGGTGTACGTGTCTGCACCATCGCGCCCGGCATATTCGAGACGCCCTTGCTGGGCACCTTGCCCGAGGACGTGCGCGCCTCGCTTGCGGCCAGCGTACCATTCCCGAAAAAGCTGGGCGTGCCCCACGAATATGCCCAACTGGCCCGGCAGATTGTGGAGAACGTCATGCTGAACGGCGAAACCATCCGTCTGGACGGCGCCATCCGCATGGCGCCGCGTTAGGTTTTGTCGTTCACGCTGGTGCGCCCTAGGGGCACATCGCTCCACTAGGGGCGGCGCCGTGCCGCCGTCGCGGTCTTAGGTAGCTGCGTCCACTGCCATCGCGTCGATAAGGCTGGCCAATGCTTAATTGCAGCGCTTTCCTGCTAGCCGATCGCCCATGGCGATATTTCGGACCAAAGGCTGTTGCCTCCGCCGCCTTGCGCAGCCAGGCTAGGCCGGCGTCAGGTTCCCTTTTTACGTCGATGCCATGCACCAGTATTAGGCCCAGACGGTAATGGCCATGCTGGCATTCTTTTCGCCATCGGCTTTCGTCTGTTCCCACCGCGCCCGCCGGCTGCGTAAGCGCTAGGGCAGCCGCCAGCGTTAAGACTATCGCGGCAATTCGTCCACGGTCGTGTCTGATCATGGCATCGGCCCTATTGGCGGGTTAGACTGAGAGCCATGGACAGCGGAGACCGTTTGGCACCGACCTTGGCCGAGATCGAGGATCTGGCACGGCTGGCCCTGGCCCGAATCCCGAGCTCTTGCGCCGGCAATTGATCGACGTGGTCATCCAGGTAGTGGATTTTCCCGATGATGAGACCATGCGCCAAATGGCCATGCGCTCGCCGTACGCTTTTCTGGGCATGTACTACGGCATCGATTTGCAGCAAAAAGTATCGGCATGGTGCCGGACGACATCGGCATGATCTTTCTCTACCGCCGGCCGTTGCTGGACTACTGGATCGAAAGCAGGGAAGACCTGAGCCATCTGGTGCGGCATGTCCTGATCCATAAAATCGGCCATCATTTCGGTTTTTCCGATGCTGGCATGGCGACTATCGAAGATTCCGGCATTTAGTTCTCCCATTAATCTTCCTGGGCCAGCAGGTATTCGGCTTCCAGGGTATGGATGGCGCCGCCCCGCGACAGCTGGGAGGAGAATAAACAAAATCGATCCACGATGAAGGGCGGCGAAGCATATTCGCCGTAACGGGCGGCATAACCTTCGGCCTCCATTGGATCCAGGCCAGATAGGCGGGCCAGGGTGACATGGGGGTGATAGCGGTGGCGTTCTGGCTCCAGACCGATGGCGGTCAGGCTGTGCTGAATTTTTTTGTGCAAATGCCGCAGCGCGGTGTCGTCTTCCACGCCAGCCCACAAAACGCGGGCCAGCTTGCGCTTGTTGAAAAAACCGGTTCTGCGCAAGATCAATGAAAAAGCCGGCGCTGAAATCTGATACAGCACATCGTCGATATCGTGGGCCACGGCGCCATCGACCTCGCCGATGAAACGCAGGGTCAGATGCAATTGACCGCGCTCTTGCCAGTGCGCGTCGTCAACGCCACCGCACATGGCGGTCAGGGTATCCTTGATAACTTCCGGCAACTGGATCGCCACGAACAGACGCACGCGTATACTCCCCCGCCCACTTACTTATTGAGCAGTTCTAGCACATGCGGGGTCATGGAATCGACAATGACCTGAACCCCGGCGGCGTTGGGATGTAGTCCATCGGGCTGGTTCAGAGCCGCCTGTGCCGCCACGCCGTCCAGAAAAAACGGATACAGGGCAACGCCATGCTTTTTCGCCAGATCGGGATAGAGGTTGTTGTAATCCTTGGCATAGTCCAGACCCAGGTTCGGCGGCGCCAGCATGCCGGCCAGCAGCACGGGGATCTTGCGCTTTCGTAAGGCTGTCAGAATGGCATCCAAATTGCGGCGGGTCTCGCCTGGATCGACGCCGCGCAGACCGTCGTTGGCGCCCAGTTCCAATATCACCAGGTCCACCGGCCCGGACAATGTCCAGGCCAGCCGTGCCCGGCCCCCGGCGGTGGTATCGCCGGAAACGCTGCCGTTCTTCACAAGCACGGATTGTCCGCGGGCCCGCAGGGCGGCCTGCAGGCGGGCCACGTAGCCATCGGCTTCGGACAGGCCGTACCCGGCGGTCAGGCTGTCGCCAAAGGCCATGATCACCTTTTCCCCGGCCCAGGCCGGGTTGGCGGCGAAAAATAGTGTCAGCAAAAGGCCTACTGCCTTGACAAGGCGCGTGACGTAACCATCTGGCATGGATACCCTGGGAGAGGGAAATGGACGTTTGGTGACTTCTGACAACATAATGATCGACCTGGACGATGTGCATCTGACCCTGCCGAGCGAGGCCGGGCCGGTCGATATCTTACGTGGTGTCGGACTGTCTGTCGTCAAGGGCGAGGCGATTGGCCTGGTGGGTCCGTCGGGCTCCGGTAAATCCACCTTGATGGCGATTATCGCGGGCCTGGAACCGCCCAGCCGTGGCAAGGTCAGCGTCGCGGGGCATGATCTGCACCATATGGGGGAGGATGCTCTGGCACTGTTCCGCCGTGACCATGTGGGCATCGTGTTTCAGTCCTTTCATCTGATCCCGACCATGACGGCCTTGGAGAATGTCGCCATGCCGTTGGAGTTCGCCGGGCGCCGGGATGCCTCCGCCGGCGCGGAAGCGGCCCTGGCGGAAGTAGGACTGCAACATAGGCTGACCCACTATCCGGCTCAGTTATCGGGAGGAGAGCAACAACGGGTTGCCCTGGCACGCGCCGTGGTGGTTAACCCATCAATCCTGTTGGCGGACGAGCCCACGGGTAATCTGGATGGTGCCATGGGCGCGGCGATAATCGATCTGATGTTCCGCTTGCACCAGACAGCTAACAGCACCCTGATTCTGATCACCCATGATCAGGCTCTGGCGCAGCGCTGCGACCGCATCATCCATATGTGCGATGGTCGGCTGGAAGCCGTGGCGTCCACGAAGGGTCTTGGGGCGGCCGGTTAGCATGCTGGCCCTGACCATCGCCCGGCGGGAATTGCGCGGCGGTCTGCGCGGCTTTCGCATCTTTCTGTTTTGTGTGGCCCTGGGCGTTGGCGCCGTCGCCGGTGTCGGATCCTTGTCCGATGCCCTGGTCGAAGGTCTGCGCCGGGATGGTCGGCTGTTGCTGGGTGGCGATGTAGAACTGCGCCTCTCCCACCAGCCCGCCAGCCAGACGCAACTGGACTATTTGCAGGCGGCGGGCCGCGTCAGCCAGGTGACCGAAATGCGCTCCATGGCCCGGCGACTAGATGGCCGCGAGCGCGGCTTGATCGAATTGAAAGGCGTGGACGGCCTCTACCCCCTTTATGGCGAGATGCAATTGGCGGGGGGCGGGGATCTCGCCGGCGCTCTAGCCATGCGGGACGGCCTGCCCGGTGCCGTGGCCGAGCCCGTGTTGTTGCGGCGCCTGAAGCTGAAACCCGGCGACCGCGTGCGGGTGGGAGAGGCGGCTTACCGTATCGCCGCCGCCATAAAGCGGGAGCCGGACCGGGGCTCCGATTCCTTCGTCCTGGGCCCGCGCCTGCTGGTGGCCAAGGCAACCCTGATGGCGACCAAGCTGGTCCGCGAAGGCAGCCAGGTGAAGTACCGCTACCGCATCGCCCTGCCGCCTGACACTGACGTGGCGGCCTGGACCGAGGGCCTGAAAACCCGCTTTCCCGATGCGGGCTGGCGCATCCGCGATGTGCGCAACGGCGCGCCGGGCCTGCGCCGTTTCATTGACCGCATGCGGCTGTTTCTGACCTTGGTTGGCTTGACCGCGTTGTTGGTTGGGGGGCTTGGCATTGGCAACGCGGTGCGCAGTTTCCTGGACGGCAAAACTGGCACAATTGCTACCCTGAAGTGCCTGGGCGCGCCGGCGCGGCTGATCTTTCAGGTCTATTTGCTGTTGGTATTGGCCCTTACAGGTGTTGGTATTATTGTTGGTTTATTTGTTGGTACTGGCATGCCCATGTTGTTGTCCGGGCTGTTGGCGGAATTGTTGCCGTTTCAGGTGCAATTCAGCGTCCATCCTCTGCCATTGTTGCTGGCGGCCGCCTATGGTTTTCTCACCGCGCTGGCCTTTGCCATCTGGCCCCTGGCGCGGGCCCAGGGAGTGCCGGCGGGCGCCTTGCTCCGTGATCTGGCCGCCCCTATGGTCTACCGTCCGCCATGGCGTTATATCGCCCTGGCGGTCTTGACCTTCGCTGTTCTGGCCGGCCTTGCGATCGTGACGGCGGATGAGCGCCGCTTTGCCATTTGGTTCGTTTGCGGCGCGGCGGCAGCCATGGGCGGCTTTCTGGCCGCCGGCCTGGGCATCGTCGATCTGGCCCGGCGCCTGCCGCGACCCCGCCACTCCATCCCGCGCCTGGCCCTGACCAATCTGTACCGTCCTGGTGCCGCGACCGTTCCCGTAGTGCAGTCCTTTGGTCTGGGGCTGTCGGTCCTGGTGGCCGTGATCGGTGTCGAGGGCAACATGAACCTGCAGGTCACCGAACGCCTGCCCGAGAAGGCCCCGGCATTCTTCTTCATCGATATCTTGCCCGAGCAGGTGGAGACATTCGATGCCATGGCGGATGCAGTTCCAGGCGTCGAGGATATTCAACGGGTCCCCGCCATGCGCGGCCGCATCGTCAAGATAAATGGTCGGGATGCGGCCAAGGCCAAGGTGGCGCCCGAAGCTGCCTGGGCCGTGCGCGGCGACCGTGGTTTGACCTATGCCGGGGCCCTGCCGCCTGACGCCCATATCGTGGCTGGTGAATGGTGGCCGGCGGATTATGACGGCCCGCCGTTGATTTCCTTCGATGCGGCCATCGCCAGGGGCATGGGCATAGGTGTCGGCGACCGCCTGACCGTGAATGTTCTGGGCCGAGAGATCGAAGCGGAAATTGCCAATCTGCGGCGCATTGATTGGTCCACCCTGGGCATCAATTTCGTCATTGTTTTCGCCCCCGGCGCCCTGGAAGGCGCGCCGCATACCTTTATCGCAACGGCCAAGACAACGGAGGCGGCGGAACTGCCGCTGCAGATGGCGGTAACCGATGCCTATCCCAATATTACCGCGATCCGTATCCGCGAGGCCCTGGAAGCCGTGAATCAAATCCTGCGCAGCATTGGCGTCGCCGTCCGCTCCACCGCCACCGTGACCTTGGCCGCCGGGATACTGGTGTTGGCGGGTGCCATCGCCGCCACACACCGCCGCCGGGTTTATGATGCCGTGGTCCTGAAGGTATTGGGTGCGACCAGGGCCCGCGTCCTGGCGGCATATTTTTTGGAATATGCGCTTTTGGGGCTGATTACGGCGCTTTTGGCGGCAGCTGTAGGCACGGCGGCGGCTTATGCGGTGGTGGCTCAGATCATGGGCATGCCCTGGTATTGGCTGCCCAATGGGGTCGCCATGACGACGCTGATCTGCTTGTTCGTTACGATAGGCGCCGGCATGCTGGGAACCTGGCTGGCGCTGAGCCAGAAGCCGGCACCGCTTTTGCGTAATGAATAGGGCTGCGCAACGAATAATTCGATGCCGTCCGGAATAGCGCGCTGAAACTTCGGATCGCAGCTAAATACCTTGAAATTTAGAGCGTTTTCGACAATATTGAAGTTAGATGAATTCCCAATTTGAAACAGACATGACAACAATTCTAGCAACAAGGGGTTGGATCAATGGCTTTGGATCCTAGAGGTTCGGTTTTCGCCCAGCAACGGGGGCAGGCGGGCGCGGCGGTCGATGCGACAATCGACGAAGGTCTGCGCGCCTATATGCTGAAAGTATACAACTACATGGGCTCGGCGCTGCTGCTCAGCGGTATTATCGCCTATGCGGTAGCCCATACGCCGGCTCTGATGCAGGCGATCTTCGGCACCCCGTTGATGTGGGTGGTGATGTTGGCGCCTCTAGGCCTGGTGATGTTCCTCGGTGCCCGTATCAACAAGATGTCTGCCGGTGCGGCCCAGGCTACGTTCTGGATTTTCGCGGCCCTGATGGGTGCCTCTCTGGCCTCGATCTTCGTGGTTTACACTCAGACCTCCATTGTCCGGGTCTTCATGATTACGGCGGTGACCTTTGGTGCCATGAGCCTGTGGGGCTACACCACCAAGAAGGATCTGTCGGGCATGGGCAGTTTCCTGATGATGGGCCTGATCGGCATCATCGTCGCCTCTCTGGTTAATATCTTCCTGCAGTCTTCAATGATGCATTGGGTGATCTCGGTCATCGGCGTCCTGGTCTTTACCGGCCTGACCGCCTACGACACGCAAAAGATCAAGAACAACTATTACGAAGGCGACGGCGAAGCCGTCATGGGCAAGAAGGCCATCATGGGCGCCTTGACCCTGTATTTGGACTTCATCAACCTGTTCCTGATGTTGCTGCACCTGTTCGGCAACCGCGAATAGCCTGACGAAATATCTGCTCTCGGAGACGCCCGGCCCTGGTGCCGGGCGTTTTCTTTTGCTGTCCAAGCACATTTAATCTGAATGTGCTTGGACTCCTTAAGATAGAGCAATTGAACCAATCACTTAAGCTGCGTTCACAGCTTCAGTGATTGGTTCAATTGCTCTATGTTCATACGAAATGATTTGAAACATTCTCGAGAGGGTCAGTCATGCGCGTGGTCATGGCCATGATGAAGCACGAAACCAATACCTTTTCCCCGGTGCCCACGCCCTGGTCCCGGTTCGAGGATTGGAGCGCCTGTTTTGGCGAGGATGTGATCCGCGCCTACGAACCCACCAATATGACCCTCTCGGCCTATATCAGGCTGTGCCGCGAGGTGGATGCGGAGATTATTTCCCCCATCGCGGCGGAGGCGATGCCCTCGGGCCCGGTCGCCGATGATGCCTATAACCACATGTCGGACAGTATATTGGAAGCCGTAGCCAAGGGCTGCGACGCCATCATGTTGGACCTACATGGCGCCATGGTGACCGAGAGCACCCAGGACGGCGAGGGCACCCTGTTGGCCCGCGTGCGCGCGGCGGCGGCGAACACGCCGATCTGTGTCACTTGTGACTTGCACGCGAATCTGACCCAGGCCATGGTGGACAATTGCGATGCCCTGATCGGCTATAAAACCTATCCCCACACGGATATGTATGAAGTCGGCACCACCGTGGGCCAGATCCTGCTGGCCAAGGTACGGGGCGAGGCCGACCCAGTGATGGCCTGGGGCCGGGTACCGGTGTTGAGCCAGACTTTGCGCCAAGGCACGGACGATGAACCCTTCAAAAGCTTGATCCGTATGACGCGGGAAGCCGAGGCCTCCGGCGAGGTCATGGCGGCGACGGTGTTCGGTGGGTTTGCCCTGGCCGATATCCAGGACGCCGGTATTTCCTGCATTACCATCGCCGATGGCGACAAGAACAAGGCGGAGGCGGCTGTCGACCGCTTGCGGGCGGAGTTGTGGGAACAGCGGAGCGAGCATCTTTATAGCCACGAATCCCTGACGGATGCGGTGGCCCGGGCCAAGGACATCCCGGACGGCCCGACAATCCTGTTGGATCATGCGGACAACACTGGTTCTGGCGGCAACCAGGACGTGATGACGGTGATCGAGGAAGTGATCCGCCAGGGTCTGGATGATGTTGCTGTCGGCGGCCTGTGGGACCCTGAAGCCGTACAGCAGATGCAGGCGGCGGGCATCGACGCCACGGTGACCGTTGCCCTTGGCGGCAAGACGGATATGCCCTCCATCGAGCGCAAGGGCGAGCCTTTGCTGGTCACGGGCAAGGTAACCGTGCTGACCAATGGCGAATGGACAGTGCGCGGGCCCATGTACAACGGTCTGGTGGTGCAGATGGGCCCGACGGCGGTCCTGGATACGGGTAAGATGCAGATCGTCGTGGTCTCCCGCCATCACGAGCCCTGGGATCAGGGGATATTTCTCTCGGTGGGCATCGATCCGGCCTACAAACGATATGTGCTGTTGAAATCCCGCATCCATTACAGGGCTGGTTTCGCGCCCATCGCCAAGCACACTATTACCCTGGATGGCGTTGGTGTGACGACCTCAGATAACAGCCTGCTGGACTATCAGAATGTGCGCCGACCGATCTATCCCCTGGACAACATCAATGAACTGGGACCGCGCTGATGTTGATCGACGGCCAGGGCCTGGCGATGGCCACGGAACGGCCCGAGAATATCGCCGCCATCAATACCTTCGTCACCACGGCGCTGGCCTATGGCACCAAGTATCAGCCGATCGTCGATGCCGCCGAGGCCGATCCGGCCTGTGTCATGGTAGGTAGCCTGGCCGCTTCCCTAATGATGTGGATGGAGGCGGGGCAGTCGCCGCAATTGGCCCAGCCCTATCTGGAGCGTTGCCGGGCAGGCCTGGCAGCGGCGGAGCCACGTGAGGTGCTCTGGTTTCGGGCCACGGAGGCCTGGGTGGCGGGCGACATGGCCACCGCCATGGATCTGTTGGAGCAGATCACAGAGCGTTGGCCGCGCGATGTCTTTGCCATGAAGCTGGCGCAGTATCACTATTTCAATCTGGGCTGGTCGGAAAAGATGCTGGCCATCAATCAAAAGGTCCTGCCGGCCAACGAAGAAAATGGCTATCTGTACGGCTGCCTGGCATTTTGCCTGGAACAGACCCACGACATGGACGGTGCGGAGGCGGCGGGCCGGAGGGCGGTGGAGATGAATCGAGCCGACCCCTGGGCCCACCATGCCGTAGCCCACGTGATGGAGATGCAGGGACGGATCGCCGACGGCGTGGCCTGGATGGAAGGTTTGTCCGATACCTGGGAGGGCTGTAACTCCTTCATGCTGGGTCATAACTGGTGGCATACGGCGCTGTTTTATCTGGATTTCAGCGATGTCCGGCGGGTGCGGCAGATCCACGATGATCATGTTTGGGGCCTGGATAAAACCTACAGCCAGGATCAGGCCAGCTCCGCCTCGCTGCTCTGGCGCATGGAAATTCGTGGCATTGACGTGGGCAACCGCTGGCAGGATCTGGCGGATCATGTGGAGGGACGCGTGGGCGAGCATGTGCAACCGTTCCTGGATCTACATTACCTCTACGCCCTGGCCCGCGCCGAACGCTGGAACAAGGTGGATGAAATGCTGGCCAGCATGGTGGCGCATGCCGCCAATGCGCCGGCTGTGGCGCGTATGGCCTGGACCCAGGTCGCCGTACCCGCCGCCCGTGGCCTGGCCGCGTATGGCCGCGGCGACTATGAGGGTGCCTACGAGAGCCTAAACACTGCGACACCGCGCCTGCAGGAAATTGGCGGCAGCCACGCCCAGCGCGATCTGTTCGTGCAAACCTGGCTGGATACCCTGTTGCGTACGAACCGTGGCGGCGAGGCGGTGGAGATCTTCGAGACCCGTGCCAAGGCCAGGCCTGCTGTGCCCTATGGGTTTGATCTGCTGGAGCGCGCGCGCGCCCAGATTTAGAGCATGTCGCGGCTGCTGGGCGAAACATCAAAAAACGGTAACAGACCGCTCTTGATCCAGTGCGGGCGTGCTATGTTATCGGCTAACGGATCCGATGTGTCACCGGAATGATTAGAAGGGCGCAAATGTGTTTATTGACATGGATATGGGTGGGCCTTCGGGAGCAGCTGTCTTCGAGGTGTCTGACACGCCTGTGCGTTCAGGGTAGCGAAGTCGAGGAAAGATCATGAGCAGTCACTTGTTTGCCCCCTCCTACAAACCAGAGCCCTTTTGGTGGGAGCGCAGCCCACTTTGCGCTGAGCCAGAACCCGCCTTGCCCACCAGCGCCGATGTGGTGATCATCGGCTCCGGCTATACCGGACTTTGCGCGGCGATCCAGACCGCACGCGGCGGGCGGCATACGGTCGTCATTGAGGCAAACGCCATCGGCAGCGGTTGCAGCAGCCGCAATGGCGGGCAAGTTTCCACCTCGATCAAACCGCAATGCGGCGACCTTAGCCGCAAAGTGGGCGATAAACTGGCCTATGACATCATCAAGGAAGGCCATAACGCCCTGAAATGGATTGGCGAATTCGTCGAGGCCGAGGGCTTGAACTGCGATTTCAACGTCGTCGGCCGCTTCTATGCCGGGCACACGCCTGGTCAATTTGAAATTATCGCCAAATCCATCGAAAACCCGCCAAAGGGCCTGGAAACGGATGCCTATGTCGTGCCGAAGGCAGAGCAGCATGCGGAGATAGACAGCCCCGACTACCACGGTGGCGTCGTGTTTCCCCGCCATGCCTCTGTCGATCCCGGCGCCTATCATAAGGGCTTGCTTGGCCGGGCGCGGGAGGCGGGCGCTACGGTGATCGGCCATTGCCGGGCGGACGGCATATCCGGTACCGCGGGCGACCTTACCATCACCACGGCTAAAGGGCAGATCAAGGCCCACAATGTTATCGTCGCCACCAACGGCTACACGCGCGGCCTATCGCATTGGCAGCGGCGGGTCATTCCCATAGGCAGCTACATGATCGCGACCGAACCACTAGAGCCGGGCTTGATCAAGCGCCTGATCCCGAAAAGGCGGGTTGTCAACGATACCAGAAAGCTGGTGGCCTACTACAGCACCGATCCCAAGGGAGAGCGCATCCTGTTCGGCGCCCGCGTATCGATAGCCGAAACCGATCCGACTGCTGCGACGCCCGCTTTGCATGCCGAATTGGTCAAGCGGTTCCCTGATCTGGCTGGTACCTTAATCACCCACGCCTGGATGGGCTTTGTCGCCTATACGTTCGATGAGATGCCCCATTTGGGTGAGCGGGACGGCATCCATTACTCCATGGGCTATTGTGGTTCCGGCGTGTCACTCGCCAGCTATTTCGGCACCAAGATTGGGCAGCAGGTCTTGGGCCTGAAGGAAGGCGATAGCCCCCTATCGCAAATCGCCCCCCCAACGCGCCCCTATTATTGGGGTGAGCCATGGTTCTTGGCGCCCGCCGTTCGCTACTACCGCTGGAGAGATGAGCACTTGAGCTAAAGGCCCGGCATCAGGAATCTGACTGAGCTGCTTGATCCTGGCCACGTCGTCGGCAAGGCCCGCTCTGCCGTGCCCCATGGCTTTATTTTATGGGAGCGGGCCCAGGCGCAGGTCTGAGTGCCGCTTGGCAAACCGCCATGATTAATTTGCTATTCCCGCGAAAGCGGGAACCCAGATGATGGCCAGCTTTACTTCGTTTCCTAAATATATCGCGCTTGCAACTAATAAAGTATGGCTCCGCCCGCTATATGGCGCGCCAGGCCGCATGAGCCGCGGACTTGGCATCCGCGATGGCGTGTACCACTTGACCGCCATGGTTGGTACGGGCGGCTCCGACGGCATAGAGCCCCGCCTGATCTGTCTGCATGCCCGTATCAACGATCAACCCGCCATCGTCATCCCGCGCGGCGTCTGCCGGCGCTAAGTTGGTTCGCGGCGCCAGGCCGATGAAGGGGAAGATAGCGGCAATCGATAGGGTTTCCTCGTCGCCGTTCTGTTCCGTTAGGCGCACCGCATCGACGCCGTCGCTGCCGATGATTTCCTGTACATCCGTGTTCCAGCGAAAATGCATATTGCTCAGATCGGCGGTCTGTCTGACAAACGCCGGGCGGGCCCTTGGTTTGCGCCCACGCAGGATCATGGTGACGTTGGCGCACAGTTCGGCCAGATGCAGCGCCTCTTGAAAGGCACCGTCGCCACCTCCCACCACGGCGACATCCTTGCCCTTGTAAAGTCCGCCGTCGCAAAAGGCGCATTGGGAGACACCCCGTCCGGTCAGCGCTTCTTCCCCCGGCACACCCAGGGTGCGCAACTCGGCCCCGGTGGCCAGGATGACCCGCAGGGCGGTGGCGCCGTTGCCTGGTAGGTTCCAATGGCTGCCCATGGATGCCAACTCGGTCACGGCGCCGGGCTGATAATCCACGCCGGCCTCCAGGGCTGCGCCCAACATGGTATTGACCAGATCGGCACCGGTGGCGCCTTCCGATCCCGGATGCCCATGCACGGCGGCGACATTGGTGATCAGGCCGCCCAGCCGGCCGTCATCGAATAGCGCGGTCTTCAGGCCGCAGTGGGCGGCCTCGGTCGCGGCGGCCAGGCCAGCGATGCCGGCGCCAATGACGGCCACTTGGTGAGTGGTTCGGGGCGCACGGGCCATCTAGTTTTCCGTATCTGGTGACCAGCCCTGGGGCAGGTCGACTTTCTTGGCAATGCGGCAACTGGGAAAGCCCCAGGTGGGCATATAGGCACATTGAGGTATGGGAATATCGCCGCCCGCGACGATAACCGTTATGTCCTCGGGTTTTTCCACCGCCGGGACCGCGCCGTTGGCGAGCGCCGCCCTGACCCACCGGGGCGCCTTGGTCTGGCTGGCCAGCCGCGAGGGTATCCAGGATTTTTCAAAATCCGCCGCCGGCATATGACTGTTTTCGTGCAGATAGGCCTTAATGTCGGCTTTGGATTTGCCCTCGTCCGCCAACAGCTTTGCCACGTAGGGGGCGACGATGACGGCCACCGCACCGCCGTGCAGACGGGAAAAGGAGGACGTGGCGGATGCCATGACGGATGCCAGATCATCCAGGCCGCCGGTCACGTTGACCACGCTTTCGGCCCTTTGCACCACCAGAACATCGTCTTCCGACGCGAAACCCAGTTCCTCGCGCAGGCTTTCCCAGGGGTTGAATTCCTCGTCCTCGGCCAGGCACAGGGTATAGCGGCCCGGCTGCCCCAGTCCGGCGAAGGCGACGGCTGCTGGCCAACCGCCGCCCAGATTGTGCATGATCAACCGCACGGCCCGGCCAATGGCGGCATTGGCCCGCCAGCCCGGACCCAGGGCGCCAAAGCGGCTGTTCATATGCATGGCCTTGGCGGCCGGTCCCGACAGCATTAGTAACGGCGCGACATTCTCGTCCGTGGTCTGAACGCCGCGCAGGTTGAACTCCGGTTCCAAAAGAGCCTGCGCGGCGGCTAGCACGAACGGTAGATGGCTGTCCTCGCAACCGGCCATGACCGCGTTGATGGCGACCTTTTCCACCGTCACCAGGCCCTGTAGGGGCTGCGCCTCACCCAGCACTGTGTTGCGTGGCTGTCCGGCCCCGCGTAGCATGGCATCCACCCGTGCCATGGTGGGGGGCACGATTGGCAGGCCGTCGGTCCAGCCCCGGCGGTAAAACATCTCGTTCACCTGGCCGTCCGCATTGGGCCCGCGTACCACCTCGACCCGTTGTCGGGGAAAGGCGGCAACTTGGGTTAGCCGTTCCAGCAAGCCCTGTTCGTTGGCTCGGCTATGCAGGGTATCGTCAATCCATTCGCCCGATGCCCGCTGTCCCGTGGGCAGCAGTATCCACAGAGATTGCTTTTCACTCACCCCGCACCGGCCAACTTGTTTTTCCAATCATTCGGCAAACGGATCGCCCGTGCCGTGGGAAAGCCTAGAATGCCGTTGTGCGAGAACACCTGGGCGTTGGTGCGCCCAGGGTCGCCACTGACGACGATCTGAATATCCATCGGATCGCAGACGATAGGCACCAGGCGGTCGGGGTCCTTGGACTCGCCATAAAGCTCATTGGCTTTGCCCAGCTGCGCCAGTTCGAACATGGAGCGGCCACCGGAATAGAAATTGGTGAACTCGACGATATATTGCTCGAACTTCCAGGCCGGGATGCGGGCGTTCTCGAACAGCCACTGGCGCACGTCATCCTTGGACCAGCTGGCCTTGGCCATGGTTTCGGCCAGGATGGGGGAGAGCACCAGCAAGGGCGTATAGCTGCCGTCCGCCATGCCAACCGTAAAGATCAACTGCCAGCCGGACTGGGAGATCAGGGCATCAGCCAGATAGGGCAGCATATCCTCGGGCTTTTGCCCGAATACCGAAGCGATGACATCACCCCCCGTGAAGCGCGAGATGGTGACCACGTTGTCGCCGCGGGCGTGGCCGAAATCCGCTGCATGAGGCGGCCAGTCGATCCTGGCCAGGGCGTCTTCGTTCTCGGCCAGGGCTACGCGCCAGGTATTGCCGAAGGTGCCCTTATCGTTCTGATGCAGGATGAAGCCCGCCACATTGCGCAGATACAACCGCCACCAGCGACCCACAGTGGTGTTGGCCATGAAGCCGTCACGCAAGGCACCCTGTTCGTAGTTGAACTCCAGATCCTTGATGATCGGCCCATTGATGGTGATCAGGGTTTCCGCACCCGGTGTATTGCCGGAATGCTCCACGCCATAGCCGGGGTCGGCCATGGCCTCGGCCAAGGCAATCAGCACTGGCATGTATTGCGGCTTGCAGCCCGCCATGACGCCATTGACGGCGACGTTCCAGACCGTGGCTTCACGATTGTCGGGCAGCAGCTTGCCGATCACATGCTCTGCTGGCAGATCGGTGAAGGCCAGAAAGCTTCCGATCTTGGCCCTTGTTGGCGGCACGATTGGCAGGCCGTCGGACCAGCCGTTTTCATAGAAGAACCGATTGATCTCGTCGAAACTGCCCTCTATCACTATTTCCTGTGGACCCGGCTCCGGGATCATCACGGCAGCGGGTTGCGCCGCCGTCAGGTTCTCGATCACCGCCTTGACGGTGACGGACGTTAGATTGTTGCGCAGTTCATTGTCGGTCTGTGTATCCACATGTCCCGGAACCTTGGCCATGGGTAGATTGGGCAGGCCTAGACCCACGGCAGTGGTCGCGCCCTGGCCCAAGAAGCCATCGCAGACTAGGGAGGATGATGGCACTCCGGCGGCTTCGGCGGCGGCTGAGGCCCGCAACACGGCGGGCGTACAGCTGCCTCAACAGCCCATGCCCGAGACGATGGCATCAACCTTGTGCTCGGCCAGAGTATCGGGCAGATCGGCGATGATCTGGCCTTCCCGGGGGCCATGGGTGGAGCCAAAGATGGTGTAGCCGACGAAATTCATGTTGGGATAGGCGGCTGAAAGCTCGGCCTCCAGAATGGGAAAGATCTCGTCGCCGCGGAATAGATAGTCCCACATGAAGGCGACGGTCTTGCCCTCCAGGGTATCCAGGCGCGGCGCCAGGGGCGCGATTTCCACGGTTTTCTCTCCGCGCGGCCATAGCGCAGAGTAGGTTTCCTCGCTCATATTCACCTCCAATTTTTCATGCTTGGGGCTAGTCTAGCGTAGTTTTCTAGACCGCTTCAGCAATAAACACCGGAATTTTGCGGGCTGTTTTTTCTTGGTATTCGATATAGGGGGGAAAGACCGCCGCGCCGGCATCCCACAGGCGTTGGCGTTCCGGATCCTCCGTGACCTCACGGACGCGCATTTTATGGACTTCGGTCTTGTCGCGGATTTTCACATCCCCGTTAGCCCGTAGATTATAGACCCAGACCGGATTTTTTTCCCGCCCGCCGTAGGATCCGATCAGGACATAGTTGCCGTCCACTTCGACCCGCATCAGTGGAATTTTCCGGATGCCGCCGGTTTTATTGCCTATATGAGTGACGATAATGCAGGGCATGCCCGTATCCCGCAACGTCGAGCCCTTGGTGCCGCCGCTGCCTTCGTACAATTCAACTTGCTCGCGGACCCAATCCAAGGTGGGGGGAATATAGTCAGCCATGGGATTTTCCTATCTGTTTGAGTGCTTTCGTGCATTGATGATAGCATCATAGCGGCGGACCTATCCGTGATTTTTCCGCCATGCCCGTGCGGGTATTCTGCCCGGCGCCAATTGGGAGACAGTGATTTGAACGACGCAGTTGAAGCAAACGCACCTGGAGTAAAATTCGGGCTCAACGAAGACGCACTGAAAGCGGCGGGCAGCGAACATCTATTTATCCATGCCTCGCCCTATCGTGCCCTCGCCAATGACGCGAGCAAACACATTCTCGTTGAAGGGGATGGCGCCATCGTCAAGGATATTGAGGGCAAGGAATATATTGATGGGTTGGCGGGGTTGTGGCTGGTCAATGCCGGGCACGGGCGCCAGGAAATCGCTGACGCCTACGCCCGGCAGGCCGGCACCCTAGCCTATGCCAGCTCTACCCAGGCGACGACCATTCCGGCGATCGAGCTGGCGACCAGGTTGGCGGAATTGACCCCGGGTGATCAGGCTACCGCCTTTTTCTGCTCTGGCGGCTCGGAGGCGGTTGAAAGCGCCATCAAGATCGCCCGGCAGTATCACTATTTCAATGGCGAGCCAAAACGTTCCAAGATCATTGGCCGGCGCGGTTCCTATCACGGTGCCACATACGGCGCCATGAGTGTCAGTGGTACCCGGCCCATGAGCGAGCCCTATCATAGCCCCTTCATGCATGGTGTGCTGCACGCATCCCCACCCTATTGCTACCGTTGCGATTTCCGTCACAGTCATCCCGGCTGCAATCTGCTTTGCGCCGATCAGATCGAGCAGATGATCAACTATGAAAATCCGAAAACCGTCGCGGCGGTGATTGCCGAACCGATCTCCGCTTCCGGCGGCATCGTGGTGCCGCCCGACGGTTATTGGGCTCGATTGCGCGAAATCTGTGATCGTCATGGCATCCTGTTGATCACCGACGAGGTCATCAACGGCTTTGGCCGCACGGGCCGTATGTTCGCCTCGGAACATTGGGATCTGGTCGGCGACATCATGACCGTGGCCAAAGGTCTGGCCAGCGGTTATGCCCCGATCGGTGCCGTGATGTGCCGCCCCTACGTGGTGGAGGCCTTCGAGGGCGATAACAAATTGTCGCATCTGCTGACCTATGGTGGCCATGCCGCGGCCTGTGCCGCCGCCCTGAGAAATCTCGAGATTTTCGAGCGTGAGGACCTAGTGGTGAATTCCCAAGCCATGGGTGCTCGTCTGAAACAGGGCTTGGAAGGATTATCTGGGCACCCATGTGTTGGCGAGGTGCGCGGCCTCGGCCTGCTGGTGGGCCTGGAAATGGTCAAAGATAAGGACAGCAAGGAGAAGTTCGTGGAAGACGGCCCCGAACTGAAAACCCTGGGCGAGGGCTTGGCCGAACGTGGTTTGTTGACCCGCATCGGCGGCGTTTTGCCACTTTCCCCACCATTGTGCATTAGCGCCGAACAGGTTGACCGTGTGGTGGCCATCATCGACGACAGTCTGACTGAAATGGAAACCACGCACGGCATCGGCTGATTAGGCGCCGAAGCCCCCTTCGCGCAGGGTCTCGGCGATCTGAGCCTCGGCCTGGTGCCCCATCAGGTGCACACCGGCGACGCCCGGCATCGCCTTCAGGGCGTGGATCAGTTCGACGCAGATGCGCCGGCCTTCCGCCGCCGGATCCCCGGCGGCCTCCAGCCGGGCGATCAGTGCGTCGGGGATGATGGTGCCGAACAGGTTGTCGCGCATCCAGCGGGCCTGCCGTGCCGAGGCCAGGGGCGCCAAGCCGATCAGCATGGGCAGCCGGCTGGGAATATCGAATTCTTTTAGCCTGGCGATATAGCGGCCAAGAATTTCGCAGTCGAAACAGAATTGTGTCTGCGCGAAATCGGCGCCGGTCTCCAGCTTGCTTAACAATCTGGTCGGCTGCCAATCAGGGGTTGGGTCGATTGGCGTATCGGCCACGCCCACGAAATAGCGTGGAGCCGGCTTGATCTCCCGGCCCGAGGGCAATTTGCCCTGATCCCGCATCGCGGTTGCCAGTTGTACCAAACCGCTGGCGTCCATGTCGTGAACGGCGCTGGCATCCGGTTCGTCGCCGTTTTCAAGCGGATCGCCGGAAAGACACAGTATGTTGGGGATGGCGAAGCCGGAGACACCCAGCAGATCCCGTTCCAGCGCCAGCTTGTTGCGGTCGCGGGTGGTGAACTGCATGACGGCTTCCAGGCCGTTCTCGGCTTGCATGAAATGGGCCGCGGCAAAGCTGGACAGATGCGCCTTGGCGCCCGCCCCGTCGGTCACATTGACCGCATGAACCAGGCCCGTGAGGGGGGCGGTCCGCCGCGCCACCTTGGCCGAATCCGCGGTTAGTGGTGGCGTGGTTTCTGCGGTGATGGCAAAACCACCTTCCGAAAGGACGCGTTCAAGGCTGCCGGAACTCTTCCTATCTGTCATGGCGCGCATGCTAGTCAGATCGGTCTGGCGGGGCCAGCTCTTTTACCCGTCTCTTTTGCCGGTGCCAGTTTCAGCGTTCAGGGCCTCCCTTGGCGGCCTGGATCGCCCGCCACACGCGCTGGGGCGTTGCCGGCATGTCCACATGTTTGACGCCGAATTCCGAGAGCGCATCGACGATGGCGTTGATCAATAAAGCCAAGGCGGGCGTCGTGCCGCCCTCGCCCCCCGGACGGATGCCATGGGGGTGGGAACTAGCCGGCACTTCCATGATCACGGTATTTAGAAACGGCATGGTATCGGCGCGCGGCATGGCATAGTCCTGGAACGAGCCGCTCAGAAGCTGCGCGCTCTCCGGGTCATAGTGGATTTCCTCCAACAGGGCCTGGCCCAAACCCTGCATCACCGCGCCATGGGCCTGACCGTGCAGGATCAGCGGGTTGACCGCCAGCCCGACGTCATCGACGCCGGTCCAGGCGGCGATTTTTACCTGGCCGGTGTCCGGATCGACCTCAACCTCGCAAACATGGGTGCCGTAGGGATAGCCGCCGGCGCGATTGGTAATATCACCAGCGCTTTCCAGGCTGCCGGCCGCACGCGCGGCCTCCCATAAATCCATACCGCCCCCGCCGGCCACGGTGAAGGCGCCGTCCGCGAAGACGATATCATCCTTTGCCGCTTGCAATGTATGCGCCGCGATGGCCTTGCCTTTGGCCAGCAGCTCCTCCACCGCTTCGCCCAGGGCGATGGAGACCAGCCGCATGGAGCGGCCCGAGTGCGAGCCGCCGCCAACCGTAACCCGCTCGGTATCGTTGGTGATGTAACGCACTTTTTCGAACGGTATCTGCAGCCATTCGCAAAGCAATTGCGGAAAGCTGGTTTCGTGACCTTGGCCGCTGCTCATGGTGCCGACTACCAGTTCGATGCAGCCGTCATCACACACTGTAAGTTCGGCGCGTTCCCTGGGAATGCCGGAGGTAATCTCTATATAGTTGGCAACGCCGATGCCCCGGCGCAGCCCGCGTGCGGCGGAGGCCGCCCGGCGGCTTGGAAAACCGTCCCAGTCCGCTTCGTACAGGGCCCGGTTCATGGCGGCCAGATAGTCGCCGCTGTCGTAGGTGGCGCCGACCCCGTTGGTATAGGGCATGGCGCCGGATGGGATCAGATTACGCCGTCTAAGTTCGACCCGGTCAAAGCCGCACCTGTCGGCGGCCAATTCGATCAGCCGCTCGATCATATAGATCGCTTCCGGACGGCCGGCACTTCGATAGACCGCCGTTGGCACCGTGTTTGTCAGCACCGCATGGCCCTGAAAATGCACGGCGGGGATGTCATAGACGCTCTGTATCATGGACAGCCCCTTGCGCAGGGGCCAGAAAAATACGGTATAGGCGCCCAGGTTCATGGTATTGACGCCGCGCAGGCCTAGGAAGTTGCCCTCCGTATCCAGGGCCAGTTCGGCATTCGAGGCCAGGTCGCGTGCCTGATAGTCGGAGAGGAAACACTCGGATCGGGTGGCGGTCCATTTGACCGGGCGGCCGATGCGCTTGGCGGCCCAGGGCATCAAGGCATATTCGGGAAAAAAAGCATTGCGCGTGCCGAAATTGCCACCCATGTCGCCAAAGATGCAGCGGCAATTTTCCAGCGGAACGCCCAAGGTCGCGGCTAGGCGTTCACGGCTGCGCACCACACCGGCGCCGGAGCCCGTGCGCAAGGTATAGCGTTCCTTGAATGGATCATATTCGCCCACGACCCCGCGCGGCTCCATGGGGCTGCCAGTGACTCGGTGAATCCAGCCGTCGAACGCGACCACGTGGGCCGCCGCCGCGAATGCACGCTCGGTGGCGTCCCGGTCGCCAACTTCGCAGGTCAGCGCTAGGTTTTCCGCACAGCCCGGCCAAACTTGCGCCGCGCAGGGCGCCATAGCATCGCGGGCGTGTACCACCGCGGGCAATTCCTGATAATCAACTTCGACCAATTCGGCGGCATCAACCGCCGCCGCCGCCGTCTCGGCCACCACCATGGCAACCGCCTCGCCCACATAACGCGCTGTATCGAGGGGAAGAGCATTGTTCTCGGCCACGAAGACGTCGAAGCCATCTGGTAGGCGCAGGGTGGCATCTGGCGGCCCGACCCAATCGGGATTGTGCGGTATGGGCCCCAGCCCGTCGGCTCCGGCGTCCGCGCCGGTCAGCACAGCAAGCACGCCGGGTACGGCCATGGCGCTGGTAACATCGATGGCGCGGATTTTCGCATGCGCATGCGGCGAACGCACCATGGCGGCATGGCAGATATCCGCCGTAGAAAAATCGCTTGAGAACTTCCCCTGGCCCACGAGAAGCCGGCGGTCTTCTACCCTGGCAAGCGGTGCGCCGATGCCATCGGCGCGGCTTGGACTCTGAACGGACATTACCTGTACGTCCTTTTGTCAGCCGCCGACGGCATCGCCAATGCGGCTGCCGTGATAGGTCGCGCCGCCTGGAGTGGTGACATTCACCGTCGCCTCGACGCCGTCCCTCTGGAACCCAATGATGGATGGCCACACCTTCCAGCGAAACTGGCCATCGGCGCAATAATGCAGGGGTACCTTGTAGGGCGGAAAGACCTCGCCGCTGGTGTCGTCCTGGCCGTCGGTGTAAAGGACGCCATCCTCGAAGAACACATCCAGCGTATTGACGGCGGCTAGGAAGCCATGGATCACATAACGGCCGCTGAAGCCCGCCAGATCGCTGCCGCTATATTCGGTGGGCGGCGAATATAGATAGCTGGGAATTTCGACCTCGCCCGTGGCAAGGGTCCGGTGGAACAGCAGGCAGTCCCAGGCATCTCCGGCACAGACCGGCTGATAGCGCAAGTTGGTACGGTCCGGGCGTTCGACCTTCAGCCAATCGGCGATGGGACCGCTTTGTGGTGCGGTGCGCAGATCCAGGAAATAGCAATCTGGCTTGACCTTGGCATAGGCCGCCTGGTTGCTGTCGGGGCGCGGCGCCTCACCCTTTAACGAGCGCTCCGAGGTGGTGCCGATGAATAGCGTGTCATCACGGCCAAAGCGCGAGGCGTAGTAGGAGCCCATGGAGGTCGCCTTTTGTACCCGCACGGGGTGCAGTTGTAGGTGCGTGTTGTGGGCGCCCAGCACCATGCCGGCGTCCGCGCCCTCGCGCTCCCTGATCCAGCGCACGGACTCCGCCATCGAAACGTCGCGCACATTCCAGAACTGACGGACGCCAACATCGAAGTCAGCCTCGGTCTGGGCCAAGGCTAGGAAGACATCGCGCATGATCTGGGCACAGCGCAGGGCCCAGTCGAAATCGTCGTGGGATGTGGCGGCGGTATAGGCCAGGCGCGCCTGTTCCATGCGACTGATCATCAGGGACGCCGCACCGATTAGATCCCGGAACCTTTCAGGCGATACTTCGGTGCGGGTCTGCAGGGTGATCTCTTCGACGGCGGTTTCGAAATCCCAGGCGATGTCGTCGGCCAGGCCCTGGTCGGCTTTCCGTGTGAAGTCATGCACAGCCCGGTAGGCAAAGCGGGCCTGGCCCCAGTTGCCGGTGCCGTCCATGCTGTAAAAACGCAGCTCTCTCGGCCGGTCCGGGTTGGCATTCCACTCCCGCATCCAGCGTATCAGCTCATTCATTTCAGTCCAGACGCCCCAGACGTTGTTGATGCAGGGGGCGATGTCGTCCCATTCATCGTCGGCGCCGCCGACATAATCATGCACCCGCCGGCCTTCGACTAGGCCGGCTTCGAGCACGAAGGTGGTGAAACCATGTTCCAGCGCCAGGTATTTGAATAAGCGGGCCCGCCACCGGTTCCACTCACGCAGATAATGCGCGCTCTCGCCCACGGCGATGATGCGTTTGCCACCAATCACCTCGGCGATGAAGCTGAGATCGTTATAGTTGTCATCGTGGCGGGGAATGGACAGGGGAACCGCCCGCGCCTGGGCCCAGGCGACGAAGGCGCTGTCGGATGGCGGTTGTTCTGCTGCTCGCTCGGGTTCGTCCATATTGTTTCCACCCATCTTTTCTAATTGTCCAAGGATGCTAGCGAATTGAGCAGGGCAAAGCTACCTGCTGCAGGACAACGAAACCTGACAGCAGGAATTGATCGCCAGATTGTGCTAGCAATCCACCCGTGCGCAACGATCAAGGACGATCGGCAGCGTTCATGGCCAAAAAACCGGACAACTACTCGACTGCTACTGATGATCGGGGGCACGCCCCGCACAGTGCCGATGATTGGGAAGTGCTGTTCGAAGATCCTCAAAATGGCCCGATCGCGATGATCGGGCAGGCCATGGCCCGGATGCCTCGGCGCGCGGTACCCGTTTGACGTTGAAGCAGCTGTTGATCCATGCGGATGAGGCCGGCCGTCTGGCGGACTATGAACGGCGCTTGGCAGCCATTGTCACACCAGATGAACAACCACCTGATGTGGAGCAGGCCGGCTGCAGTTCATTGCGCTGCTGCGGCAGTTGAAGGAAGAAGGCAAGTGGGCAGCTGTGACGCCAATTGAAGAAAAACAGGCGGCCAATCAAACGATCGTTGACGAACGCTCGCCTGCGGAATGGGTCTAAATTCTAAGCAGTGGCGTCGTGGAAATTCGCGTCGGCACGTTTAGCGACAATCCCACTATATTGGCGACGGTAAAGGTGGGCGACGTCTTCGGCGAATTAAGCTTGTTCGAAGGCTGCCCGTATGGCGCCGAGGCGGTTGCCACCGAACCCACCGAAGTTCTAGAAATTCCGCGCCAGGAATTCATCAACCGCTTGAATGCGTCCCGCCCGGTCATGAAGACGATGGTCAACCATTTGGTTCGGCGGTTGCAAGAGATGACCGATGAATTGCAGGAGCGCGGGCATGCGCTGTAGCAAAGCGCCCTAAACCGAGACCGCGCCGCTTTCGATGGCCTCTAGTTTAAAGGCGGCGGCCATCAAGGCCTTGGTGTAATCGGTTCGCGGGTCGTCGAAAATTTGCTGCGCCGCGCCCTGCTCCATCACCTTACCGTTACGCAGCACGATAACCTCGTCGGCCAGGGCCCGGACGACCTTCAGGTCATGGGAGATGAACAGGTAGGCCAGGCGGTGGCGCTGTTGCAGATCGCGCAGTAGATCAACGATCTGCGCCTGTACGGAAACGTCCAAAGCCGAGGTCGGTTCGTCCAATACCACGAAGCGCGGTTGCAATACCATAGCACGGGCGATGGCGACGCGCTGGCGTTGGCCGCCAGAGAATTCGTGGGGGAAGCGGTCCATGGCGCCCGGCTCCAGGCCGACCTCCCGCAGCGTGTTGGCGATCAACTCGCGCCGTTCGTCATAGCCGCCGCCTTCACCGTGGACCAGCAGGCCTTCCTCGATGATCTGAGCGATGGACATGCGCGGGCTCAACGAAGAGAACGGATCCTGGAAGACGACCTGCATCTGCCGGCGCAATGGGCGCAGGATCTTGCGACCAAGATTTTCGATACGCTGGCCGTCGAAACTGATGGCGCCCTGGCTAGAGATCAGGCGCAGCAACGCCAATCCCAACGTGGTCTTGCCAGAGCCGCTTTCCCCCACCACGCCCACGGTGTGGCCTTCGCGGACCTCCAGACTGATCTCGTCCACCGCGCGGACATGATCGACGGTACGGCGAAAGACCCCGGCCTTAATGGGGAACCAGACCTTGAGATTTTCCGCCGTGACCACGGTGGCGGCATTGACGGGGGGAGGGGCCGGTTTCCCCTTGGGCTCCGCCGATAGCAGATGCAAGGTATAATCATGCCGCGGGTGCAGGAACAGATCTTTGACCGGCGCCTGCTCGACAATCTCGCCGCCCGTCATCACCGCGACCCGGTCCGCCATGTGCCGGACCACGCCTAGATCATGCGTGATCAGGATCATCGCCATGCCCAATTTGCCTTGCAGCTCTTTCAATAGGGCCAAGATCTGCGCCTGAATGGTGACGTCCAGGGCTGTGGTGGGTTCGTCTGCGATCAGGATTTCCGGCTCGTTGGCCAGCGCCATGGCGATCATCACGCGCTGCCGCTGTCCGCCAGACAGCTGATGCGGATAGGCGCCCAAGCGCTTCTCCGGCTCCTGAATGCCGACCAGATGCAGCAGCTCCAGGATGCGTTCACGAGCCTGGGCGGGATTCATGTTCTTGTGCAGGGTCAGCACCTCGCCGACCTGGCGCTCGACCACGTGCAGGGGGTTGAGCGCGGTCATAGGCTCCTGAAAAATCATCGAGATATTGTTGCCCCGCGCCACGTACAGGGTTTCTTCGTCGGCGCTGAGCAATTCTGTGCCTCGGTATTTGATGGAGCCCGAGGGATGGCTGGCCGTGGGGTAGGGCAGCAGTTGCAGGATTGACAGCGCCGTGACGGATTTGCCCGAGCCACTCTCGCCGACGATGGCCAGGGTTTCGCCGGCGCCCAGATCGAACGAGATGTTTTTGACCGCGTGGCTCTGCCCGCCTTCGACCCGGAAGTCGACGGACAAATCCTTGACCTCCAGCAGCGCCATGGTGGAGTGGGCGTTCATGACGCTGACTCCGCGCCCGTCTCTGCCACGATGGGACCGGTCGCCGCGCCCTTCCGGGGATCAAAAGCATCACGCACCGCCTCGAAAATGAAAATCAGCAGGGTCAGCATGATCGACAGCATCACAAAGGCGGTGATGCCCAGCCATGGTGCTTGCAGGTTGGCCTTGCCCTGTTGCAGCATCTCTCCTAGGGATGGCGAGCCTGGCGGCAGGCCAAAGCCGAGAAAATCCAGGGCCGTCAACGTGGTGATGGAACCCGAGAGGATGAACGGCAGGAAAGTCAGGGATGCCACCATGGCATTGGGCAGGACATGGCGGTACATGATCATGGCATCGGACAGCCCCAGGGCGCGGGCCGCGCGCACATAGTCGAAATTCCTTGCACGGAGGAATTCCGCCCGCACCACTCCGACCAGGCTCATCCAAGAAAAGATCAGCATGATGCCCAACAGCCACCAGAAGTTAGGCTCCACGAAGCTGGCCAGGATGATTAGCAGATACAAAGTGGGCAGGCCGGACCAAACCTCGATAAAGCGCTGAAACAGCAAATCAGTCCAGCCACCGAAATAACCCTGTATGGCGCCCGCCATAACACCGATGATGGAGGAAAAGATCGTCAGCACCAAGCCGAACAGCACTGATATGCGGAAGCCGTAGATCAGCCGCGCCACCACGTCCCGGCCCTGATCGTCCGTGCCCAGCCAGTTTTCCGTCGACGGCGGGGCGGGCGCCGGAACGGGCAGGTCATAGTTGATGGTTCGGTAGCTGTAGCGGATCGGCGGCCAGATGATCCAGCCGCCGGCCTCCATGATCAGTTCCGTCACGAAAGGGTCGCGGTAATCGGCTTCGGTCTCAAACTCGCCGCCAAAAGCCGTTTCGGGATAGGTAAACAGAACCGGGCTGTAGACTTCACCCTTGAAGCCTATGGCCAGCGGCTTGTCGTTGGCGATGACCTCGGCGAACAGGGCCAGGACAAAGAGGCTGAGGAAAATCCACAACGACCAATAACCTCGCTTGTTGGCCCGGAAATTGCGTAGCCGCCGCCGGGTGATTGGCGTGATGCGCCGGGCCATGAATCTGTCTTGTTCCGCGCTAGACATCGCGGCTCTCGAAATCGATACGCGGATCGATGATCATGTACATCAGATCGCCGATCAGGTTCAGGATCAGCCCCATCAAGGTGAAGACATACAAGGTGCCCAGGACCACTGGGTAATCCCGGTTCAGGGCCGCTTCGAAACCCAGTAGGCCGAGGCCGTCGAGGGAAAATATCACCTCGATCAACAGGGACCCCGTGAACAGTACTCCGATGAAGGCGGAGGGGAAACCCGCTACCACGATCAGCATGGCGTTGCGGAAGACGTGGCTGTACAACACGCGCCGCTCGCTCAAGCCCTTGGCCCGCGCCGTGACCACATAATGCTTGTTGATCTCGTCCAAGAAGGAATTCTTGGTCAGCATGGTCAGGGTAGCGAAGCCGCCGATGGCCATGGCTGTGATAGGTAGGACCATGTGCCAGAAATAGTCCGCGATCCGGGCGGGCCACGACATATCATCCCAGCCTTCCGAGGTCAGACCGCGCAGGGGGAAGATATCCCAGAAGGAGCCGCCGGCGAACAGCACGATCAACAATACCGCGAACAGAAAGCCTGGAATGGCATAGCCGACGATGATGACGGTCGAGGTCCAAACATCGAAGCGGCTGCCGTCGCGCACCGCCTTGGCGATGCCCAGGGGTATGCAGATCAGATAGGTCAGCAAGGTGGTCCAGATGCCGAGAGAGATGGAGACCGGCATCTTGTCCACCACTAGGCCAATGACCGGTTGATCGCGGAAGAAACTCTCGCCGAAATCAAACTGAACATAGTTCCAGACCAATAGGCCGAAACGTTCATGGGCCGGTTTATCCAGGCCGAATTGCCGCTCCAGATCCTTGATCAATTCAGGGTCCAGGCCTCGGGCGCCCCGGTATTTCGAGCTGATGGCGGTATCGGCGCCCTGGCTGGCAATCTGCTGTTCGCGGTTGACCTCCGCCCCGCCGCCGCCCGAAACGCGCGATGTTGCCTCCACCGCCGTGCCGGTTAATTGCGCGATCACCTGTTCCACCGGGCCGCCGGGCAGGAATTGCAGCACGATGAAGTTCAATAGCATGATGCCGAACAGGGTCGGGATCATCAGCAGCAGACGCCTGATGATGTATGCAACCATCTTCTAGTTACGGCCCAGCTTGGCCGCCTTGGCCGGATCCCACCACCAGGTATCGAGCACGCCGCGGGCATATTTCGGTTTGATGGCGGGGCGTCCGAACAGATCCCAATACGCGATGGTATGGGAGGCCTTGAACCATTGCGGCACCAGATTGTGGCTCCACATAATGACCCGGTCTAGGGCATGGGTGGCATGGCGCAGTTCGCCGCGATTTTCGGCTTGGATAATCTTTTCGACCAGGGCATCCACGGCCGGGCTTTTCAGACCGGTGTAGTTGCGCCCGCCTATCATATCGGCGGTCTTGGAATTCCAGGCGCTGCGCAGGCCCAAGCCCGGCGTCAGTGACGATGGATTGCGGAAGGTGGTGATGTCGAAATCAAACTCCTGAACGCGGCGTTGATACTGCGCCGGCTCGACCAGGCGAAAGCGCGCGCTGATGCCCAGTTTCTCTAAATTACGAATATAGGGCATGACAATGCGTTCAAATGCCTTGCCATAAGAGAGAAATTCAATCTCAAATGCCTTGCCGGCGCTGTTGACCAGCATGCCGTCTTTTACTTTCCAGCCCGCGGCACTTAGCAGTTTCTTGGCCTGGCGCAACTGGCCGCGAATGTTGCCGCTACCCTTGGTCTTGGGCGCGCGGTAAACCTCGCCGAAGACCTCTTTGGGCAACTCCTCGCGCCAGCGTTCCAGCAAGGCCAGTTCGGCCCCCGTGGGTGCGCCGACGGCCTCCATGTCGGAGTTTTGAAAGATGCTGTAGGTGCGCCGATACAGGCCATGGAACAGGTTTTTGTTGGTCCATTCGAAATCAAAAACCAGTCCGACCGCCTGGCGCACGCGGCGGTCGGTAAATTTAGCGCGGCGTGTGTTAAGGAAAAAGGCCTGGAAGCCAGATGGATTATGGTCGGGCAGGACTTCTTTGATCAACCGGCCATCTTTCACCGCTGGCACGCCGTCATATTTGGTAGCCCAATTGCGCGAGGTGAAATCCTCGCGGAAATCGATCTTGCCCGCGAACAGGGATTGCAACGCGATATCCCGGTCCCGGTAATAGTCCCAGGTGATACGTCGAAAATTGTTGCGGCCCCGATAGACGGCAAGGTCCCTGGCCCAATGGTTCTCCACCAGGACATAGGTGATAGAGCGGCCCGGATCGACCTTTTCCACCCTGTAGGGCCCGCTGCCCATGGGCGGAGTCATGGTGGTCTCGGTAAAATCGTGATCCCGATACCAGGCCCTTGAAAGCACCGGCATGGCAGCCACCGTGGCAGGCAGATCGCGGGTCAGCACACCCTTGGTGAAGTTGAAGCGGATCTTGCGCGGGCCCAGCACCTCCGCGCCGGAGATGTCCTTGAACAGGACACGGTAGACCGGATGGCCCTTGCTTTTAAGAATACCGAATGAAAACGCCACATCCTCGGCGCTGATGGCGCTGCCGTCGTGCCAGCGTGCTGCTGCCCGCAGGGTGAAGGTGATGGACTGGCGGTCATCGGGGATCTCCACGCCGCTGGCGATCAGGCCATAGTAGGAATCCTCTTCGTCCCCCGATCCGGTCATCAGGGTTTCGAAGGTCAACAGGCGACCATCGACGCCGAAGGGGTTACTGCCCGCGGCCCAATGGCCCTTGAGAATAAATGGGTTCAGGCTGTCGAAATTACCATTATACCACAGGCGCAGGCGTCCGCCCTTGGGCGCGTCCGGATTGACATAGTCGAAATGCTTGAAGTCGGGGTTGTACTTCAGACTGCCCAGCACGGCGAAGCCATGGCTGGGTTCGGCCAACGTAGGTGCGGCCCATGCCAGTATTGGGGTCGACAGCAAGAACAGAAAATACCAGGCAATGCAATTCATGGAGCGATTCATGAGCCCGATAATAGCAGATTAGCCACCGCCCTTTATGTCACTTTTCAAGGCTTCGTCCTTGGCCGCGTCCAGCCACCAGGTATCAAGGAAGCCCAGGCTATATTTAGCCTGCACCTTTGGCCGCGAGAAACGGTTCCAGTAGGCGATGCGGTAGCTGTTGATATGCCAGTTGGGAATAACGAAATGGTTCCACAACAGAACCCGGTCCAGGGCGCGGGTGGCGGCGACCAGTTCGGCCCGGCTATTGGCGAAGATAATGTGATCGATCAACTTGTCGATGGCTGCATCCTTGATGCCGATATAGTTGCGGCTGCCGGGACGGTCGGCGGCAGCCGAGCCCCAAAAGCCGCGCTGTTCGTTGCCCGGCGACAGCGACTGTCCCCAACCACCGACGATCACGTCATAGTCGAAATCCCGCAGCCGGTTTATGTATTGTGAGGTATCAACGATCCGCACTCTGACCGTTATGCCCAACCGTTGCATGGCCTTTTGCATGGGTGCGACGACGCGCTGAAAGCCTTGGTTGACCAATAGAAATTCGATCTCCATGACCTTGCCGGTACTGCTATCGGTCAGTTTGCCGTCTTTGACCTTCCAGCCGGCGCTATCCAACAGACGCTTGGCCTGACGCAACAGACGGCGGGACTTGCCGGAACCGTCGGTCTTTGGTGCAACGAAAGCCCTGGCGAAGACGTCTTCGGGGATCTGGCCTTTCAAGGGTTCGAGAAACTTTAGTTCTGCCGCGCTAGGCAGACCCTGGGCAGCCAGCTTGGAATTGGAAAAATAGCTTTCCGTCCGGGTGTATTGGCCAAAAAATAAATTCTTGTTGGCCCATTCGAAATCAAACGTCAGGGCCAGGGCCTGGCGCACCCTGGCGTCCTGGAATTGGGGCCGGCGGATATTGAAGGCGAAGGACTGCATCCCCGTGGGATTGCCGTTGGCGAGCGTCTCCTTGATCACCTGGCCTTTTTTCAGGGCCGGAAAATTGTACTGGGTGGCCCAGACCTTGGCCGTATTCTCCTGCCGGAAATCAAAGGCCCTGGCCTTGAAGGCCTCCAACGCCACAGTCGGGTCCCGGTAATATTCAAAACGCAGGCTGTCAAAATTGTACCGCCCCTTGTTGACGGCCAGATCCTTGCCCCAGTAATCCACCACCCGCTCGTAGGTAACGCTACGGCCCGGATCAACCCTGCCAATGCGATAGGGCCCACTGCCCAGCGGCGGTTCGAGCGTCGTCGCTTCGAAGTCGCGGCCTTGCCAATAATGTTTAGGCAGCACGGGAAGTTGGCCAATGATAAGTGGCAGTTCGCGGTTCTTGCGGCCCTTGAATGTGAATTTGACCCTGTGCGGCGACAGTGCATCGGCCTTCTCCACATTGGCGTAATAAAATCGATAAAACGGCGCGCCCTTGGCTTTCAACAATTCGAGGCTAAAGGCGACATCGTTGGCAGTGACGGGCTTGCCATCGTGCCAGCGCGCTTCCTCGCGCAGATCGAAGGTAACCGAGGACAGATCACCCGCCACCGCGACCTTTTCCACCAGCAGGCCGTATTCGGCGAAAGCCTCGTCGCGGGAGGACTCCAGCAAGGTGTCGTAAAGCAGGCTCAACCCCGCCGCCGAGCTGCCCTTGATGGTAAAGCTGTTCAAGGTATCGTAGGTGCCGCGTGCCTCCAGCCGTACCAGGCCGCCTTTTGGTGCGTTAGGATTGACGTATTCGAAATGGGTGAAGTCGGGCGGATATTTCAGCTCGCCAAACATCGACATGCCGTGCCGGGCTGGACCTTCCCCAAGGGCCGGTAAGCTGAGAAACATAATTCCAACAATGATCAGAACGGCGCGCATGGCCCCATCTCCAGGCGGTTTCGATTACAATTAGAACGATGGCCGCTGATTGCGGCTAATTCAAGGCTCTCGAAGGCGGCAGGGGTCGGTTTTTGTACACGAGAAACGTTCTAGCCCCGCAACGCTGCCAACGCTTGTGCGTGTAGGATGGGGTTGGCCGCGGCGATCGCGGTTTCGATGTCCAACTGGCCGTCAAAGCGCAACGGCGAGCCCTGCCAATCGGTCACGACGCCGCCAGCGTTTTCGATCAGGGGAACATGGGAGGCCATGTCCCATTCGTTCAGGTTCGTCTCGGTGACGATATCGACGAAACCCATGGCCAGCATGGCGAAGGCGTAGCAATCCGTGCCTTGGCGGGTCAGTTTCGTGGCCGTCGACAGGCGCTGGAAGGCTGTCGCCTGATCGGGAGAATAAAGGTTCATATCCGTGGTGAAGACAATGGCGTCCGCCAGATCGCCGCAGCTGCTGGTCCTGATCGGATCGCCGTTCAGGTTCGCCGTGCCGTCCATGGCGCCGATCCAACGTTCGCCGCTGATCGGTTGATCAACCACCCCCAACACCGGTTTGCCGTTGCGGGCCAGGGCAATCAAGGTGCCGAACAGGGGAATGCCGGTGATGAATAGCTTAGTGCCATCGATGGGGTCTAGTATCCAGTGCCATTCGCCGGCGCCGGGTTTAAAGGGGAATTCCTCGCCCCGGATGCCGTGGTCGGGGCATTCCGCCTCGATAATGGCGCGCATGACGCGTTCTGCCTCGCGGTCGGCGATGGTCACCGGGCTTTCATCAGCCTTGGTATCGATATTGATGTCGGCGCGGAAATAGGGCCGGATGACCGCGCCCGCGGCATCCGCCAGCCGACCGGCCAGTGCCAGATAACGCTCAGCCTCTTGCATGGCGCGTGCTGGCCGTATTACTCAGCCGGCAGGGCCGGGGGCTGATCGTGAGCTTGCCGCATGAAGGCGATCAGATTGGCCCGGTCGGTTTCCTTCTTGATCCCCTTGAAGGCCATCTTGGTGCCGGGCATGAAGCCCTTGGGATCGGCCAGGAAAGCGTCCAGGTCGGCGTAAGTCCACTCACCACCCTTGCCCATCATGGCGGTGGAGTACTTGAAGTTGGTGCTGGCACCCATGCCGCGGCCAACCACGCCGTACAGGACGGGCCCAACCTTGTTCTTTCCGCCCTTGTCAAAGCTGTGACAGGCCTTGCACTTCTTCGCCGCCTTTGCGCCCTTGTCCACATTGGCCGCCGCCAACAGCGCGGCCAGGCCGGAACCGGCAGCCTCTTCCTTCTCTTCTTCTTTTGCGTCCTCTTCCTCGTCTGCCTCTCCGATGGCGATGGCGGCCTTGGCGGGAATGGTTGGATTTATTAAGGCGTCGCCGCTCACGTTGACAACCATGAGCAATAGCGCCGAGCCCAGAATGGCACCCAAAAATTTGTTGAATTCATACATATTCATGGCGGCAACCCCAATAAAGTCGGTAGATAAGTGGTGGAAAAATGTTCGAACGGCTTCCCCGAAAGGACGGCTCACCGTATAACATCGCCGCAACCAATTGGCTAGACCGGCAACATGAATAGGAACTGATACCCGTGGCTTCGAGACAACAGGCACTTGTGGTAATCCCGGCGCGCATGGCCTCGGTGCGGCTGCCCGACAAGCCGTTGGCGGATATCCGTGGCGAGGTTATGATCGTGCATGTCTGGCGCCGCGCCATCGAGGCTGATGTCGGCCCGGTGGTAGTGGCCTGCGCCGAAGTGGAAATCGCCGCTGCAATCAAGGCGGCGGGCGGTCATGCGGTCCTGACCGATCCCGATCATCCATCCGGCTCGGACCGGGTCTGGGAGGCCGTGCAAAAGTTTGATCCTGACGGTGCCCATGATGTCATCATCAACCTGCAGGGCGATCTACCCACCATAGAGCCGGCTCAGATCCGCCTGTGCCTGGAACTTCTCGCCGACGATGCGGTTGATATCTCCACCTTGGCTGCCGAGATCGTCGAGGATTACGAGCGCCGGGAATCTAGCGTGGTGAAGGCTGTGATTTCCTTGCCGCCCGGCGCGCGGCAGGGCCGGAGCCAGGGACGGGCACTGTATTTTACCCGTGTTCCGGCACCTTCCGGCGAAGGTCCGCTGTACCATCACATCGGCATCTACGGCTATCGCCGCGCCGCCCTGGCGCGCTTCATCGCCCTGCCGGCGGGCCATTTGGAACAGCGGGAGCGGTTGGAGCAGTTGCGCGCCCTGGAGGATGGCATGCACATCGAGGTTGGCCTCGTTGACAGGGTCCCCTTCGGTGTCGATACTCCCGCCGATCTGGACCGGGCACGGCGCGCTCTGGCGCCAAAATGATTAAGCGTTTCAAAGAATTAAGGACAAGCCACAATGGCTGACAAGAAAGCTCAGGACAGTGCCGATGATCCGCGCATGAACGTAGCCTTCCAGGGCCAGTTCGGTGCTTATTCGCATCTTGCCTGCAAGGAAGGCCTGCCCGACTACAATCCCTTGCCCTGCCGTACCTTCGAGGATGCCTTTGCCGCCGTGAACCAGGGCCGGGCCGGGCGTGCCATGATCCCGATCGAGAATTCCCTGGCTGGGCGCGTGGCAGATATCCATCACCTGATCCCGACTTCGGATCAATATATCATCGGCGAACATTTTCAAGCCGTGAACCACCAGTTGATGGCGCCCCATGGCGCCAAGCTGGAAGATATCCGCGAGGTTCACAGCCATATCCATGCCCTGCCCCAATGCCGCAAGCTGATCAAGAGACTGGGCATAGACCCGATCGTGCACGCAGATACCGCCGGCGCTTGCGAGATGGTGGCCGAAAAGGGTGATAAGTCTATGGCAGCCATCGGCTCCCCCCTGGCGGCGGAAATCTATGATCTGAATATTCTGCGCGAAAACGTTCAGGACATGGGCAACAACGTTACCCGTTTCATTATCCTGGCCCGCGAACGGGTCACGCCGCATCCAAAAGACGGCCCCGCCATGACCACCGTGGTCTTTCAGGTCCGCAGCGTGCCGGCCTCGCTCTATAAAACCCTGGGCGGGTTCGCCACGGCAAACATCAATATCACTAAGCTGGAAAGCTATATCGAGCCGGGCAGTTTCGAACAGGCGCAGTTCTATGCGGATTTCGAGGGTCACCCTGAGGATCAGCGCATCGCCTGGGCCCTGGAGGAAGCACAATTCTTTTGTACACGCCTGCAGATCCTGGGCACATATCCGCGCAATCCCTTCCGCCACGACAAGCGCGAGAGTTACGAAGCCCCGCATGTGAAGGGTTAGGGCCGGTGCAGACCGCGCGTTCCGTCACCGTGATCGGCTGCCATGCCGAGGGCGAGGTTGGCCGGGTCATAACCGGTGGCGTGCTGCCGCCGCCCGGCGAAACCTTGTTTGACCAGCGCGAATATCTGCGCACCCAAGATGATGGCTTGCGCAAGTTTCTGTTGTACGAGCCGCGCGGCGGCGCCTTTGTTCACACTAATCTGATCGTGCCGTCCAAGACGCCTGGGGCTGATGCTGGCTTCATTATCATGGAGCCGACGGACTATCCGCCCATGTCCGGCTCCAACACCATCTGCGTCGCAACGGTGCTGCTGGAAACCGGTATGGTCGCCATGCAAGAGCCCGAAACGATCCTGCGACTGGACACTCCAGGCGGCCTGATCGAGGTGGTGGCGCAATGTGGGGATAGCCGCTGTCAAAACGTATGCTTTCGCAATGTGCCCTGCTATGTGGCGAAACTGGATGCGGTGGTCGAGGTGCCCGGTCTGGGCAGCATCAGTTGCGACATAGCCTACGGCGGTGCCTACTTTGCCATTGTCGATGCGCCCTCCCTAGGCTTTGCCATTGTCCCAGACGAGGCGCGGGAACTGGTAGAGACAGGAGAGCGGATCAAGGCGGCTGCCGTGGAACAGCACCCAGTCGTGCATCCGGAAAACCCCGGCATCCACTCCATAACCTTCACGCAGTTCGCGGCGCCCCTGACTAAGGATGATGGGGGCCGCACGTTGGGCCGCAACACGGTGGTAATCTCGCCCGGCAAGCTGGACCGCTCCCCCTGCGGTACAGGCAGTTCGGCGCGTCTGGCGGTGCTGCATGCCCGTGGCCAGATCGGCTTGGATGAAAACTTTGTTAGCCAGTCCGTGCTGGGTACCGAGTTCCATTGCAGTGTCGCCGATGTTGGAGAGATCAGCGGTCAGGCGGCGATCACCCCTAGCATTCAGGGCCGGGCGTGGATCACCGGCAGTCATCAATACAGCCTGGATTCCGACGATCCGTTCCCCGAGGGCTATACCCTGTCCGACACCTGGTACCGGGCCCTGGATTAGGGCAAGTCTGAAGCATGGAAACCTGGGTCTGGATACCGATCACCTGTCTTGCCGCCTTCATGCAGGCGGCGCGGACGGCGGGACAAAAACATCTGACCAAAGATTTCTCCGCCGTCGGCGCCTCGTACGTGCGCTTTCTGTGGGGTCTGCCGTTCGCCCTGGGCTATATGCTGTTCCTAAAGCAACAAGGCAGCCACGAGTTGCCGGATGCGGATTGGGAGTTTTTTGTTTTTTCCGCCCTGACCGGTCTGTCGCAAATCGCCGCCACGGTCTTGTTGGTCTATTTGTTTTCCCTGCGCAATTTTGCCATCGGCTCCACCTATGCCCGGACCGAAGCTTTGTTGACGGCCGTCGTGGGCGCGGTGGTGTTTCACGAAGCCCTGTCGGGCGGCGGCTGGCTGGCAGTTGCGATCGGTGCCCTCGGCGTGGTGATCATAAATCTTGCCAGAACCGGCACAGGTGCCGGATCCGGCGCGGGCGATACGCTGCTGCGCCGTTTGTTCCAGCCCGCTGCCGGCGTCGGCCTGGCCTCGGGCCTGGGCTTTGCCGGCGCCTCGTTGTTTCTGCGCCAGGCCAGCCTGTCCCTGGGCCTGGACGATTGGCTCTATGGCGCGGCGTTGACCTTGGTCCTGGTGCTGGTGATCCAGACCGCTCTAATGACGCTCTATATTCTGTTTCGCGCTCGTGATCAGATTGCCGCCATGGTGCCCAACTGGCGCGGCTGTCTGTTCGTCGGCATAACTTCCGTGATCGGTTCCGCCGGTTGGTTCACCGCTATGACCATAGAACGCGCCGCATACGTCAAGGCCCTGGGCCAGGTCGAGCTGCTGTTCACCCTTGCGCTGTCGGTATTGTTCTTCAAGGAGCGGTCAACGCCCAAGGAGCTGTTCGGCATGCTGCTGATCGCGGGCAGCATCGTGGTTCTGTTGCTGTATGGCTAGGAACTCTTTTGACGAACTTCGCGGATTTGCATCTCGTGGTTGCTATGTAGATTGGTCTAGTCTTGGATTGATAATTGGACCCTGTTCGAAAGCAGGGACTAATTAATTTGCGTAGGACGACGGAGCTGTCTAGAAAAACTGACTAAGGAATTGTCGGTGCTTTGGCAAGAGTGTCCCCAATACCGGTGTAACGAGTGCCTGGAGAACAAATCCCAATCAATCCGGTCATCATCGAATGGGCTCGTATTCGTGCTGGGTTCTCGCCCGAGGAAGCCGCAGCGAAATTCTAGAAATTCGCAGTATGGGAGGCTGGATGTTCTGATCACAAAAAATATTTCAGTAAGAAATTCTTTGCTTCAATTTTCATTTGCGTCTGGATTCCACGGTGAGAGGCCATGCTAATCCCCTCGCAGCCAGGCTTGTGCCAACTGGTGTGCAATTGCCAGGGGCGCGGGCATGCGCAGCCTGGACTGATCCTGCCAGCTGTTGACCATGTCGTGTACCTCGTCGCGGCTGAACCAGCGGGCTTCCTCCAATTCCTCCGGGTCCACGTTGATTTCCGTGGTTTCGGCGGTGGCGAAACAGCCCATCATCAGGGACGAAGGGAAGGGCCAGGGTTGCGAGAAGATATAGCGCACATCGCCGACCTTGATGCCGGCTTCCTCGAAGACTTCGCGGCGGACGGTTTCCTCGATTGTTTCGCCCGGCTCCATGAAGCCGGCCAGGGCGGAGTAGCTGTTGGGCGCGAAGATCCTCTGCCTGCCCAACAGGCAACGCTCGCTATCCAAAACCAACATTATGGTGACCGGGTCAGTGCGTGGGAAATGCATCGCGCCGCAGTCCTCATCTTCGCACTTCCGGGAATAGCCGGCCTCGCCCATTTCCGAAGGTTTGCCGCAGACCGAGCAGAAACCATGGCGTGCATGCCAATCCAGCATGGAGCGCGCCTGCGCCAGAATCGCTGCATCCCCCCCGCTGCACGAGGCGGCGGCGCTGCGCACATCAACCCACTTGCCATATTCCTGCAGCGGTGCGTCTTTCCGATGTGAACCCGCGCTGGAGACATCAATGGCGAAGTGCGAGACGCCGTTGATCTGACCCAGCAACAATGTGGTTGCGCCTTGATTGAGGAAGCGCTGTACGTCTTCCTTGCGGCACCAGCCGATGCGCAAATTATCGCCTGGCATCATCAAGGCGCGCAACTGCCACATGGGCAAGAAGCATGTGGCCGCGCCGTTTATTTCCTCTTTCAGCCACTGCTTGTTGCGCCGCTCGTTGCCCATGCGGTTCAGGGGACTGCCAGCGAAGGTGTTGATGAACTCCATAATCCGTCCGTCTTTTTCTACTGCTGGAATCAAATTGTTGGCGCGAAGGGTGCCACATGCCGTGCCCTTCCGCAAATCTGCCCCGTAAATCCGCCCCGTAAATCTGCCATTGCGCATCAGGCCTGATGTCGCGATTATGGCCGAAATAATAAATGCCATCATTCAGAGCGGAATAAGATCATGGAAACGACGGAAACACTCCGGGCAGATGTCTGGATCATCGGTTCGGGCGCGGCGGGCCTAATGGCCGCCATCAAGGCGAAACTGGCGGGCGCCGATGTCGCCGTGGTCGGCAAAAGCGGCCCGGGCAAGGGTACCTCGACCACATTCGCCGTCGGCGCCTTGGCTGGGCCCTGGGATGGCCTTTCGGAAGAAGATTACAAGGAACGGGTGTTGACCGCTGGGCGCGGCCTGAACGAGACCGAGATGGTCGATATTGCCGCCGCCGAAGCGGGTGCGCGTTTTCAGGATCTGATCGATTGGGGCATGACCACGAAATCCGCGCCGGGCGTTTTCATGGCGCTGCCCAAGGGCGATCCCGGCGACAAGGTTCCCGTCTGGGGCCGGGAAATCGTGCACACCCTTGTGGCCAAGGCTGAGGAAGTTGGAGTGCGCTTCATCAATAACCTGGTGGTCCGCTCCATTGCCGCCGGAGAAGACGGCGTCTGTCTGTCCGCCTATGGGGCGCGGCAGAGGCAGTGGTTCGAGCTGCGCGGCGGTGCGGTGATCCTGGCGGCGGGCGGAGCGGGTGCGCTGTTCCTGCATCATGACAATCCCAAACGGATCGGCGGTGATGCCCATACCTTGGCCTACGAGGCCGGTTGCGTGATGCAGGATATGGAGTTCGTGCAATTCTACCCCGTCGCCATCGCCGAACCGGGTAAGCAGATCTTCCTGATAGAACCCGAAGGCGCCGATCTGGGCCATCTGAGCAATGCGGTTGGCGAGGATATTCTGGACAAGTATGATATCACCGTGCGCCCGGCGGCGACCCATGCCCGCGATGCGCTGTCGCAAGCCTTGTTTAAGGAGATAGAGGAGCACGATGGCGCGGTCTATATCGACCTGACCCATGTGACCAAGGAAGAATGGTGCGCCAACCCCATCTCGGCCACCAAATGGGCCTACCTAGATGCCAATTTTAATGCCTGGAAGCAGAAACTGCGGGTTGCGCCGGTGGCGCATTTCTCGGGTGGTGGGGCGCGGACGGATGCCCATGGGGCCACGAACATTCCCGGCCTGTACGCGGCGGGCGAGGCCGCGGGCGGCATGCATGGGGCTAACCGCATGGGCGGTAACGCCCTGACCGAATGCCTGGTCTTCGGCCAGCGCGCCGGGTTGGCGGCGACTGAATTCGCCAAGGATAAGGATAAGGGCAGCAAGGCGGCGGCGCCGGCGCCGTTGCCCTCTGCCGGTGCGCCGCAGGAGGACGCGGACGACTTGCGGGCCGAACTGTGTCAGATCATGTGGCAATACGGCGGTATCCGCCGGGATGCCGCCGGTCTGGCCACGGGCTTGGAAAAGGTCCGTGCCATCGCCGCGCAAGCCGCACGGATCCGTGGCGTCAACGAGCCGCGAAAATTGGAGAAATTTCTTGAAACCCAGCTTGCCGCCGGCGCCGCCGAGCTGATCATCCAGGCTGCCAGCCGGCGCGAGGAAAGCCGGGGCACCCATGCGCGAGCTGATTTTCCCGCCGCCGACGATAAGAAATGGCGCGGCCACCTGAAAGTGGTGCGTCAGGCCGATGGCCCGAACTGGTGGTTTGATGCCCTAGCTGAGGATGAAGACGGTATTCAGGCGGCGGAGTGAGGTTTTTGATGCCAGCCACGTCGCGCCGGCAACGGGCGTAGCCTGTTCCATTGCGCATAGCTTCCCGATCAATCTAGTTGGTCACTTCCCTACACATATCGCTACTGGCTATGATGATAGTCTGGAAATTAAGGAAAGAGTAGCGTCATGACCGAGGAACTAATCGCATTGAGCGCTTGTCAGGCAGTTCATCGTTTGGAAGCAGGCGAGGTCTCGCCGTTGGAGATGATCGATGCGGCGGCGGCCCGAATTGTCGAAGTCGAGCCGCAAGTCAATGCCCTGCCCACCCTTTGCCTGGAGCGTGCCCGGGCACACGCCGAACGCCTTATGGCGGGAAAGGGCCGGGAGGCGATGGGCCAGGCCGGATGGCTGGCCGGCCTGCCTGTGGCAATCAAGGACTTGATGGATGTGGGCGGCGTGCGCACCACCTATGGCTCACCCATATTCGCCGACCATGTGCCAAGCGCCTCCCACCCCCTGGTGCAACGGATTGAGCGCATGGGCGGCGTCGTCATCGGCAAATCGAACACGCCTGAATTTGGCGCTGGTGGCAATACTTTCAACGAGGTATTCGGCAAGACCCGTAATCCCTGGAACACCGCGCTGACGCCGGCAGGTTCCACGGGCGGCGGCGCGGCGGCGTTGGCGGCGGGAGAGATTTGGCTGGCCCATGGCAGCGATCACGGCGGCTCTCTGCGCCGGCCCGCGACCTATTGCTCCGTGGTCGGTCTGCGCCCGTCGCCCGGGCGGGTGACACGGGGTACGGTCAACACCATGTTTTCGCCCCTCTCGGTACAAGGTCCCATGGCACGGAATGTCCCCGATCTGGCCCTGTTCCTGGATGCCATGGCCGGCTTCTGTCCTGCCGATCCCATGACTTTTGACGCGCCGGCGGTGTCCTTTAGCCAAGCGGTGGCGGAGGCCAAAATTCCGCTCCGCATCGCCTATGCCGAGACTATTGGCGGCTCTCCAATCGATCGGGAAACCCGCAATATTTGCCGCGCGGCGATGGGGATCTTTCAAAATCTCGGCGCCGAGGTTGAGGAAATTAATATCGAAATTGATGATCTGGAAGGCACCTTCCTGGCCCTACGCTCGCAGCAGTTCGTCATCGACCGGGAGCTGCAATTGCAAAGCCACCGGGACCTGATCAAGCCGGATATCATTTGGAATACGGAACTGGGCCTGAAGCAGTCAATCTCCGATCTGGCCAAGGCCGAGCGGAGCCGCGCCGTGCTCTATGGCCGTTTCGCGGAACTGTTCGGAGAATACGACCTGATCGTCACGCCGGGGGCCAATACGCCGGCCTTCGACGTTGATTTGCGCCACCCCGAGGCCATTGATGGCGTCAAGCTGGAGCATTACATGGCCGCTTCACTGCTAACAGCGGCGATCACCTTGTCCGCCTCGCCCGCTTTGTCGCTGCCCTGCGGTTTCGATCAGTATGGCCGCCCAATTGGTTTGCAACTGGTCGCCCCGCCCCGTGGCGAGGCACCATTGCTGGCGGCGGGCGCGTTGTACGAGGCAGAGAGCGGCTTGTATAAACAGCTGCCGATTGATCCGCGCCCAGGTACGGTGCCGCCCGTGACAGGCTCATAACCCGCTGGGCCAGATTTTTGTTCGATTCGCGAAATTCCCGGGTTGCGCATTCGGGGACAAAAGCGGATAAAGCGCACGGAAGGGCGGTTACGGACGGACCGCTTGCCAATCCGGTCAGGACCGAAAGGTAGCAGCCGTAACAAGTTTGGTCCGGGTCGTTGACCGTTCTTCCACCTATCCTCCCCCAAGGTCATCCATTTATATGTTCGCCCCGCCGTGCTAGCGTAATGGCAGAGCTATGAACGAGACTGATATGGATAATGTGGTGCCGGGCGGCAACGAAGGCGCGTCAAAAGATGACGCCGCTTATCGTGTTCTGGCGCGCAAATACCGGCCGCAGGATTTCAGCCAGCTGTTAGGCCAGGAGGCGCTGGTCCGCACCATTACCAATGCCATACGGGAAGAACGCATAGCGCATGCCTTTATCCTGACAGGGGTGCGCGGCGTGGGTAAGACCACCACGGCGCGGATTATCGCCCGATCCTTGAACTGTGTTGGCCCGGACGGCCAGGGCAGGCCAACGGTCGATCCCTGCGGGGTTTGCGAACATTGCATCGCGATCGCCGAATCGCGTCATGTTGATGTGCTGGAAATGGATGCGGCATCGCGCACCGGCGTCGATAATATGCGGGAATTGCTGGAGGGCGTTCGCTATCTGCCCGCCTCGGCCCGCTATAAGATCTACATCATCGATGAAGTGCACATGCTCTCCACCGGCGCCTTCAACGCCTTGTTGAAAACCCTGGAAGAGCCGCCCAGCCACGTGAAGTTTATCTTTGCCACCACGGAAACACGCAAGCTGCCGGTGACCGTGCTGTCGCGGTGTCAGCGTTTTGATCTGCGCCGGGTGGGTGCCGAGCTGTTGGTTAGTCATTTCTCCGGCATTGTCGAGGCCGAGGGCGGAGTGGCGGAGGCCGAGGCGCTGAACCTGATCGCTGGTGCCGCCGAAGGTTCGGTGCGTGACGGTCTGTCCCTGCTGGATCAGGCCATCGCCCATTGCGGCGGTCAGGTCACGGCGGAACAGGTGCGCGAGATGCTGGGCCTGGCCGACCGGGTGCGGATTTATGATCTGTTCGAGGGCTTGATGAAGGGCGATGTGGCCGCTGCCCTGGCGCAATTGCGGGAGCAATACGACCTGGGCGCCGATCCGGAGGTGGTTCTGCGCGATCTGTTGGAATTGACCCATTTGCTGACCCGCTTGCAAGTGGCGCCTGAGGCTGGCGCCGATCCCGGCCTTTCGGAGATGGAACGGCAAAGGGCCGAGGCCCTGGCGCAGGGCCTGTCCATGCCCGTGCTGGCACGGACCTGGCAAATGCTGCTAAAGGGCCTGGGCGAGGTGCGCGGCGCGCCGTCGACCTTGGCGGCGGCGGAAATGATTTTGATCCGTCTGGCCTATAGCACCGATCTACCCAGCCCGGTTGACGCGGTACGCCAGGTCACGGGGGCGGCGGAGACGGCTACTGAAACACCTGCCGGCGCCAAGCCCACGCTGCCTTCGCCGCTGACACCGCCTACCTCAACCGCATCCGTGCCCGAGGTTGCTCCCGTGTCAGCGGCAAGTCCGGCGCCTGGTAATGTTTCGACGGCGCGAATGGGTGGCGGCGGTGCCGTATCCGCGTCTGCTCAGGTTCAGGTTCAGACGATGCCTGAAGGGGATCCGCAGGATGTACCTGACTACATCATGGAAGCGATCCCCGACCCGATTGAGGAACAGCCCGGCGATGTGCCTGAAATGGCCACGGTGGAAGACTTCAGCCAGCCGGAGCCAACCGCCATTGATAGTTTCGCTGCGGTGGTGGCGCGGGCGCGGGAGGCGCGGGAAGGGCATCTGTATCATCATTTGATGGAAGATGTGCGGTTGGTGGAATTCCGCTTCGGGCATCTGGAAATCCGCCCCGAAGAAAACGCTCCGACCGATTTGGCTAACAAACTGCGCGCCAAGTTGGAGGTTTGGACCGGCGAAAGCTGGGCCGTGGTGATCAATGCTCAGGCGGAGGGCGAGCAGCCTTTGGCCGCTCAGCAACGCGAGGCGGAAGCCGATATTCTGGCCGACACCCAGGCCGACCCGCTTGTACAAGCGGTACTTGATACTTTCCCCGGCGCCAAGATTACTGATGTTCGTCCCCTTAGCTTCAGCGATGGCGGTGGCGAGGCCGGCAATTTTTCGAATGGAGATGAGTAGCGATGAAAAATCTGAGCCAGATGATGAAACAGGCCCAGGAAATGCAGGGCAAGATAGAGGAAATGCAGGCCCGCATGGAAGGGGTGGAGATGACCGGCCAGGCTGGCGCCGGCTTGGTCAGCGTCACCTTGAACGGCAAGGGTGAAATGCGCGGCCTAAAAATGGATGCTTCCATCAAGGATGGAGATATGGAGGTCATGGAGGACCTGATCATCGCTGCCCATAACGATGCCAAACGCCGGGTCGAGGAATTCACGCAGGAAGAAATGAGCAAATTGACCGGCGGCCTGAACCTGCCCGCTGGCATGAAGTTGCCGTTCTGATTACGGCTTCGATGGTGCGATGACCGGAACCCAGATTGATCAACTGATCCAGCTGTTGGCGAAATTGCCTGGTCTCGGCCCCCGGTCGGCCCGTCGCGCCGCCTTACATCTGATCGACCGCAAGGAAAGCTTGCTGCGCCCTCTGGCCCAGGCCATGGGCCAGGCCGCCGATAGCGTCGCGCCGTGTGATGTTTGCGGCAATCTTGACAGTGTGCAGCCCTGTGCCATTTGCCGCGACCAACGCCGGGATGGCTGCCAAATCTGTGTCGTGGAAAGCGTCGCCGATCTTTGGGCCTTAGAACGCTCCGGCGTCTTTCGCGGCCGCTATCATGTTCTGGGCGGGACATTGTCGGCCCTGGACGGCATCGGGCCGGAAGATCTGAATGTCGGTGCGCTGATCGCCCGTGCCGGTGAAGACGCGGTTGGCGAAGTCATCTTGGCCACCAATGCCACGGTGGACGGCCAGACCACGGCGCATTTCCTGGCGGAGAAACTATCGGATTGCAACGTCAAGGTCTCGGGCCTGGCCCACGGCGTGCCGGTGGGGGGAGAGCTGGATTACCTTGACGACGGCACCTTGGCTACGGCGCTGGGCTCGCGCCGCCCCGTTTGACCCCTACTTTCCATGGCTGTATGGCCAGATAGAGTGCGCCGCTAAACAGGGACGTTGCCGTCAGGACCATGGCCACGGGCCAGGCGCTGCCGTCATGCCACAGCACCACGCAGAATGTTCCCAAGCCGCCGCCAGCCATGGGCAGGGCACCTAGCATGGCGGCGGCATGGCCATGCCCGGCCCGGCAGACATCAAAGGCCCGCACCGGTGCGGTGGCGAACACTAGGCCCAGGCCGAAACCGAAAAAGCATTGCGTCGCGGTGATGCTGACAGGCGTTGCCATGGAGGCGTATAGCAGCAGGGTGAAACCGAGCCCGCCCAGGGCGCATAGCACCAGTCCGGCGGCCAACAACGGGTCGGATGCGATATGCCCAGCCGCGCGGTTGACGGCCAGCGAACCAAGAAAAAAGGCCAGAACGATGGCGGCGTAGTAATAGCCGTATTGTTCGGTCGGCACCGCCATGCCTTCAATAAAAAGAAATGGAAAGGCGGTCAGAATGGCGAACAGACCGCCCAGCACAAGGGCCATGATCAAGGAATAGGTCATGAACGGGCCATCCCGCAGCAGGGTCAGATAGCCGTCCAGTAAGCGCCTGGGCCGCAGGGCACCACGGTCGGGTTCCTTCAAGGTCTCCGGCAAGAAGCGCCAGAGCAGCAGAATCACCACCACGATCAGCAAGGTCAGCAGCATAAAGTTGGAGCGCCAGCCAAGCCAGACATGCATGTACCCGCCAATAATCGGACCCACGGCGGGGGCTAGCGCTATGGCCATGCCATAGGCGGCCAAGACGCGGACTGCGCCAGCCTCGTCATAGAGCTCGCGTATGACGGCATAGCCGATCACCGCCTCGGCGCAGGCGGTCACGCCTTGAAGCATCCTGGCCGTGATCAGGCCTTCGATGGAGCTGGCGGCGGCGCAGGCGATAGATGCCACGGCGAAACCGATCATTCCCGCCAACAGGACCGGGCGGCGCCCGACGCGGTCCGACAACGGGCCGTAAAACAGCTGTGCCAGGGCATAGGCGACCAGGTTCAACGTCATCGTCAGCTGCACCCGCCCCGCATCTGTATTGAAGACGCCTTGAAGATGGGGCAGGGATGGTGTGTAGAGATCCGTCGAGAGGATCGAGACGGCGGACGCCATGATCAGCAGTGCCGGGATCACGATCGGCACCGATGGATTGGGCATGGGCGCCCTAACGGTCATGGTACTAGCGCACTACCTGGAAGCAGCTCCGCATTTCCCCGATAAACAGATCCGGTTGTTCCAGGGCCGCGAAATGACCGCCTTTGTCCAGCTCGCTCCAATGGATAATGTTGCGGAAGCGCTTTTCCGCCCAGCGCCGGGAGGCGGTGAAAATATCCTTCGGAAAGACGCTGCAACCGACAGGAATGGTCACATCTTCCTGGCTGCGGTTGCCAAAGCTTTGCCAATATAGCCGGGCCGAGGAAGCAGCGGTGCCGGGCAGCCAATAGAGCATGATATTGTCCAGCATATCGTCGCGGCTTAGCGCATTTTCCGGATGGCCGTTGCAATCTGTCCAGGCCCAGAATTTTTCCAAGATCCAGGCCGCCTGACCGGCAGGCGAATCCGCCAGGCCATAGCCAAGGGTCTGGGGCCGGGTGCTTTGTTGTTTCGAATAGCCCGAATCCCAGTCTTTGTAATGTTCGGCCGCCGCCAGGGCGTTCTTCTCGAACTCCGTCAAACTATCCATGGTGTCGGGGTCGGGGCGTTCGGTGATCATATTCAGATTGATGGCCAGACAGGACGGGTTGTCCTCGGCGCTGGCATTGACTCCGATTTGCCGCGTAATGACAGAGCCCCAATCGCCTCCCTGGGCCACGTATTGATCATAGCCAAGCCGTGCCATCAACTGCCCCCAGGCGATCGCGATGCGTTGCACTGACCAACCTGGCGACGTTGGCTTGCCGGAGAAGCCATAGCCGGGCAGGGAGGGCGCGATGACATGGAACGCATCCGCCGCATCGCCGCCATGGGTGGTGGGGTTGGTCAACGGTCCGATGATGTGTCGGAATTCCAGCACCGATCCGGGCCAGCCGTGGGTGATCAACAATGGCATGGCGTTGGCATGTGGTGACCGGACATGCAGGAAATGGATATCGGTACCGTCGATTTCCGTCTGAAACTGATCCCAGCCGTTCAATAGGTCTTCGCAGCGGCACCAGTCATAGTCATCGGCCCAGTATTCGCAGACCTCCCTCATATAGGAAAGGGGAATACCCTGGGACCAGTCGCCGGGGGTTTCCGCATCGGGCCAGCGCGTGGTATGCAGGCGGCGGCGTAGATCCACCAACTCATCCTCGGGGATGGCTAATTTGAAAGGCCGGATTTGATCGCTCATGTTGCTTTGTCCCCTAGGTCTTTATCAATGCATCTAGGTAATAACCTTCCATGACGCCCCACGCAATTATCGAGGTCTTGTATGGCCCGGCGCCATCGCAGGTCCCGTTGCGGGAAATTGTCTGTCTGGCGCGCAAGCCTTAGCACGGATCGTCAAGATTTCGAGAGGTTGGAAGTTTTCCCGCCGGTCCGCCACAGCCGTTCTGGCCGTGGCGAGCCACGGAATTTACGGCTCCGGAAATGGTTTTTCTAGCTTTTCGCCTTTATGTAGGGCGCGTCGAATCTGCCGAAATCTGTGATTGTTCCATGGCTAAAATGAACTCCGTCAGGCATGGCGGCAAAGTTCGGGCGGGCCTCGTCCAAGGGCGCCATGGCCAGGTCGATCAAGGCAACTAGCCATACGGCAATCCAGGTCAGGGCTGCTTTGGGTTATGGGCGTCTGAATTCGAACATTTCATCCTCGTGCCGTGCCTGCCGCGGCCTTTGTTGAGTTGCCCGGACGGTCTCTTTTGTTCGGTAGTTCCAAATTTTTGTAAGGTTAATGTGGGGCAGAATTTATGAAATACGTTATATCATAACGATATATACGTCAGTTTTTTACGGTTTTTTCAGTGAAGGTGTTGTTGAAATAGAGGGCGCTCCCGGTTCAGGCGCCGCGTTTCGGTAGATCCACAATCGCGACCGTATGTTCACGGGCGTCTTCTTGGGCGGAATTCAGGGTGTCGTCTTCTGATTCCGTCAATTGGACATCCTCGATTTGTCCCACCCGCCGGGTGATTTTCTTGGTGGAGATGGCAATTTGTTCCAGATCCTTTTCCGCCTGTTTGAAATGTCGCTGTAAATTCTCCGCCCGTTCATCCAGGCGCTGGACATCATCCAACAGCTTCACAACCTCGGCCTGGATAACGCCGGCCTGTTCGCGCATGCGGGCATCCTTCAGGACCGCGCGCACGGTGTTCAGGGTCGCCATCAGGGTGGTGGGGGAAACGATCCAAACCCGGGCCCGGTAGGATTGCTCCAGCATTTCTGGGAAATTGCCGTGCAGTTCCGCATAGACAGCTTCCGAGGGCAGGAACATCAAGGCGCTGTCGGCGGTTTCGCTAGGCAGGATGTAGCGCTCCTGAATATCCTTGATGTGCTTGCCGATCGCCGTGCGGAAAGCCCGCTGCGCCGCTTTCATCTCGGCCTCGTTGCCGGCCTGGCGCAGGGCATGATAGCTTTCAAGGGGAAATTTGGCGTCGATGGCAATCGGACCGGGGGGCTTGGGCAATTGGATCAGGCAATCGACGCGGCGCTGGTTAGACAGCGTGGCCTGAAAATCATAGGCCGAGGGCGGCAGGATCGAACTGACCAAATCCTGCAGCTGCACCTCGCCAAAGGCGCCACGGGTTTGCTTGTTATCGAGAATATCCTGTAAGCCGATCACCTGCCCGGCCAGATCGGAGATGTTTTTCTGCGCCTGATCGATGACATGCAGATGCTTGCCCAATTCGCCAAGGGATGCGGCGGTGCGGGTCGCCGATTGCTCCAGACTGTCGCCCATACGCTTGGAGACGCCGTCCAGGCGTTCGTGTAGAGTGCGCATTAGTTCCGCGCGCTCGGAGGCGGATTGTTCCGACATCTGGCTTAGCCGCCCGCCTAGGTCGGCCTGGGCGGTGGCCAGGCTGGCGGTCGCGGCGGCCAGCGCATCCAGACGCGCAACGTTCTCGCCGGGCACCTGCCGCCGCCGTCGCAACAGAAGCGCCAGACCACCTAGCACAAGAAGCAGAACTGCCGCCCCCAACGCGCCAATCAAAAATTCCATTGTGCTATCCTTATTGCGAAACTTGACCCTGTATGGGCGGCATATTACCTAGTGCCCAGAGGCTCAAAAAATTTAGCTTAGGCTTACAACGAACGAATCATGGCTATTCTATCCATTATCACCGCACCTGACCGCCGTCTGAAGGTAAAATCCCAACCCGTCGAAGCCGTTGATGAAAAAATTCGGGGAATTCTCAACGATATGCTGGAAACCATGTACCAGGCCCCCGGTATCGGCCTGTCGGCGGTGCAGGTCGGGATACCAAAATGCCTGATCACCGTGGACGTCTCACCCGACGATGAAGACAATGCGCCGCTCTATCTGGTCAATCCGAAAATCGTGGCGTTTTCGGACGAGATGGAAAGTTATAACGAAGGCTGTTTATCCCTGCCCGATCAATTCGCCGATCTGGACCGGCCCGGCGAAGTCACGGTGGAATATCTGGATTATGACGCTCAACCGCAACAATTGCGTGCGGACGGTCTGTTGTCGCGTTGTATCCAGCACGAAATGGATCACCTGAAGGGCCGCCTGTTCGTGGATCATCTGTCCGCGGTCAAACGCGGCATGATTTTGCGCAAGCTGGAAAAGATCAGACGCCAGAAGGTTTCGGCTTAGAATATGACCGGTTTGCGCGTGGTCTTCATGGGTACGCCAGATTTCGCGGTGCCGACGGTCGAAGCCTTGCTGGCTGCCCCCGATATGAACGTGGTCGCGGTTTACACCCAGCCGCCGCGCCAGGCCGGACGTGGCAAGCGGCTGCGGCACACACCGGTAGATGCTGCCGCCCAGGCCCATGGCATTCCCGTCTTCAGCCCCGTTAGCCTGAAGACAACCGAGGCCCAGGCCGAATTCGCCACTTTGAACGCGGATGCTGCCGTGGTCGTGGCCTATGGCCTGATCCTGCCGGGAGCGGTTTTGCGGGCACCGCGCCTGGGCTGTTTCAATCTGCATGGCTCCTTATTGCCGCGCTGGCGCGGGGCGGCGCCGATCCAGCGGGCGGTAATGGCGGGTGATGCCGCCACGGGCGTCTGTGTCATGGCCATGGACGAGGGCCTGGACACCGGCGATGAGATTTCCCGCGCCGAGGTACCCATCGCCAAGGATACCACGGCGGGCGATTTGCATGATCAATTGGCTGTTTTGGGGGCACCCCTGATGGTCGCGGCCCTGCGTGGCATCGCTGCCAATGAGCTGATGCCGCTGCCCCAGCCCGAGGCCGGCATCACCTATGCCAAGAAAATTGGGAAGGCCGAGGCGCGCATCGATTGGCAGCTGCCAAGTGGAAAGCTGGATTGCCTGATCCGTGGATTATCGCCGTTTCCTGGCGCCTGGTGTGAATGGCAAGGCAGCCGTATCAAGGTGCTGTTGGCCCAGCCGGTGGCGGCTGTCCAGGACATGGCACCTGGGACGGTGCTTGATGATAACCTGTTGGTCGCCTGCGGATCAGGCGCCTTGCGTTTGCTACGGCTGCAACGCTCGGGCAAGGGTGTGATGCCGGCGGCAGATTTCCTGCGTGGCAACCCAGTGCAGGCCGGCGGCTTGCTTCTGTAGACTTGCAAAAAACTCTGGGACATCTTGGCCTTTGACGAAATATTCAGAAAAATTGTAACTATTTTAGACATAGTATCTTGACGAGTTTTTGCCTGCTTGGCTATGGAGCCGCATTTTTCGTTCGCTGCGGGGTCTTCATTTTGTATTGATTTAGATTGTGCTGGCTGAACCTGAACAATTCTTCGTCCCGGTCTTCTTCCTGGGTGAAGGTGATTTCGAGGAATACGGCTATGATGTATAAGAGGGTACGCGAAGAGCGGGACAGCCGTCTGGGGGGCATGTTCCAGATGGTCGCCGAGTGCCTCTAGCGCGGCGAGGCCAGCGAGATCAAGGCCTTTTCGAGCAGTTTGATGTCCGAGTTCCAACGGAGGATATCAATGGATCCTCACCGGAAAATTTCTTACGGTCTGCCATGCATAGCCCGATATCTGGCATCATGGCCTCGTCTAAGGATTAACTCAGCCTGTCCAACGTGTATGCCTGGGGTCGGTATTTTTTACCCGACACCTCCGATTTTGACGAGTTAGCGGCGTTCTGACTGCCATTTCTTGATAATTCCACCATCCAGACGTACCTTTCCCGTCTTTCCACCTCGCCGTCTATTCCCTACCTATCCCCGGCGACCCTAGCCTGTGGTCATAGGGGCAGCATGCGGCACACATATCCGAGGAATTCCTTGATATGATTTTGGTAACAAGCATGAATTGTGCATTTGTCGTCCAGCTCAGCGGATCAGGAATAATGATAGTTCCGGGATGAACACCACCAAGACCAAAACCGCCAACATGAGGCAGATAAACGGGAGAACAGAGCGGCAAATCAGCACAAAATCTTCTTTAAAGGCCGTCATTGCGACGATCAGGTTAAGGCCAACCGGCGGCGTGATGAAGCCAATTTCCAAATTGACCACCATGATGATACCGAAGTGGATGGGATCGATACCATAGGCCATTGCTACCGGTAGCAGGATTGGCGCTAGCATAAGAATCGCCGAGCCGATATCAATCAGGCACCCGATGACCAGCAGAAAAATATTAAGCGCGATGAGGAAGGTGATTTTATTGTCAACGACAGTAGTCATCCATGTCGCAAAATCTTGCGGTACCGACTCGGCGGTAAGCAGCAGATTGATAGAAATAGCGATTGCTATAATCGGAAACAATGTACCTAAAAGGCGCGCAGTATCGACGGCTATTGAAAAAAATTCGGTTATGTGAATTTCGCGGTGGATAAAAACTTCGACAAACAAGGAATACCCAACTGCGATCGCAGCGGCCTCAGTAGCTGAAAAGAAGCCGGAATAAATGCCACCTAGCAATATTACCGGTGTCATCAGGGCAAATATTCCATAGCGAAACGCTTGGACGGTCTGGACAAAATTGAATGGTTCACTCTGAATCTTACGGTTCGCAATCAAGGCGTAAACCGACAACACACCAGCTAACATCAAACCCGGAATGATGCCCGCCAAGAACAAATCGCTAATAGATTTGTCCGTGGCAATAGCATAAAGGATCATGGGAATGCTGGGCGGAATGACTACACCCAATGTGCCGCCCGAAGCCAACGCGCCAAGTGAGAATTTTTTGCTATAACCCTCTTTAAGAAGCGCTGGATACAAGATCGAACCGACGGCGAGCAGGGTCACGGGCGAGGATCCCGATATCGCTGCAAAAACCGCGCAGGAAAGAATAGTTGCGACCGCCAATCCGCCAGGCAGCCATTGCGTTAAGGCCCTTATGATCGCAATCAATCTTTCCGCGATCGAGCCGCGGGTCATTATGTTGCCGGCAAGTATGAACATTGGAATTGCCAATAGAACATTGCGGTTGATGCTGGACCAGATGTCGTCGACCAAATAGGTCAAATCGCCATCTCCCCAAAACCAATGCACGTAGGCCGCGGCCACGATTAAAATTAAAACCACACTTTGGCGCAGCGCCAGTAGGGCGAGAACTAAAAATAAAAGGAAAACTGCGGTCATCTATCCGTCTGCCAAGTCTGCTTCCGGTTTAAGGTCTGGCCATCGGGCGAAGGCCATATGGCGTAAGGCGCTAGAAAAAAATGAATAAGGTAGAATGATTTGTAACGGCCATAAGGGCCAATAAAGCACAGCGATACGATCGGCATTGGCAATAGTATCCGACAAATAAAATGCCGAGACGATGCCTAAACCACCAATAATCAATGCCGAAATTACATCACCAGTGCGGTTGATAGTCTGGCTCCAGGGTGCGGGCAGCCAATTATCAGCGAACCGCGGGCGTAGATGACTATTCGCCGCCGTGGCCAATGTAAATCCGAGAAAGCCAGCAAAGATAGCCCCGAATACCGCCAATTTTTGCGAGCCCCAAATGGTGCTACTGAAAATTTCCCGAGCCACGATCTCGCTAAATAGTAAACAGGCTACAAATGCGTAAGCGGTAGCGGCCAATACAGCCTCGATCCGGCTCAAATTGTTTAAGAAGTTTGCCATAGTTTGCCTTTACAACATTTGGGACAGCATACCCATGTTGCATGATGAGAAAGTTGGGGGCAGCAGGTTCCACCGGCAACACATAGACGAACCTAAATATATCATATAATTCTGCTTGAAAATGTCGCAATCAGCAGCCAAATTTTACCTACTTTTCATGGATTGATCCTGTTACTCCGCTACTCCCCAATGAACTCAAACGCTAGTTACAAATTAGAGTGACGTTATCTAAGTCTGCAGCCGTATCGGCAGGTTGCGCAGTTTCGACTGCCTCGTTCAAAATTAGTTGCTTGGTAGAAGGAAAAAATTGGTCCGAATTCGTATGGACTTAAGACTTTTCCATGCCATGCCAGTTCTGAACCGGACGAAGGATTTCATCCAGAATAAAACAGTTGGCGGGCCGGTCCTCGGCTGGGTGTGTTCTACACATAGTGTATACCAAATAATTTTGTTATCTGCGAAAATCGGATTTCTAACACAAGACAAACACCGTTAGCGGCTTGCAGCTCAGGCAAACCGGCACCTGCTAGCATTCAAATCATACCGGCGTTGCGGACGAAAGTATCAATTCCTTTCGACACCAAGTCGCGACAACGCCGGTAGCAATTAAAACTTAACCAACAACGCTCGACGTTAACTATGTCAACGGTTAGAGGTGGAACCGAGCGAACGACCTTTTACAGGGCATGGCCGACGCAGGTGGTAGTTTTCTTTGATCCCGACCGATTATTTTAGCTGCAGCTCTTTTTTGCCTGCAAGATTTTTGGCCAAATTTCTTCGGCCCTACCACCAAGGGCCTTAACAAGGCTTTTTTGTGCTTGCACTCCAGCCTTGCGCCACTCGATCATTTCCGCTGCATTCGGAGTGTATACTGGTACGCCGGCCTTTTTGATCTTTCCAATTAATGCCGCCTCCGCATTGCGTATTCCCTTCCGCAAAACATTGGCGTCAGCAAATCCTTTGCGCAGCCATTTGCGTTCGTCAGCATTTAATGTTTTCCAAACTTTCTTTGAAATTGTCAGGGTGCCAATTTGATGTGAATGCTTGGTCAAGGTGACATTCGGAGCCATTTTATGGGTGCCGACGGCAATGCCGTATACGACCGGGTAGGTCGCGCCGTTAACATTTCCGGTTTTCAGTGCCGGCGTACTGTCTACGGTTCCCAGCGGCACACCGTTGGCACCGATCGCGTCAAAAAAAGATTGCGATGCTTTGGTCGGAGCGATGCGTATCTTTTTCCCTTTCATGTCTGCGGGCGTATGCACCACTGTGCGGTTGAACAAGATCATCTGGCCGACCTCAACCCAACCCAGCAGCACCAGACCACTTTGTTGTATCATTTCGCCGTAAATGTGTTCGACATGATTATCAAATACGCAATCTGCTTGTTCTACGCTATCCCACAAATAGGGGGCCGCTAGTAGGGCAAATTCCGGCACCACCAGCGAAGTGGCGGTATTCGACGAACCAGTCATGTCAACGCGACCGCGCACGACTTGGCGTAAAACAGTTTGCTCGTCGCCTAACTGAGAGGAGTAGAATATTTTCATTTTCAGCTGGCCAGCCGAAAATTGTTCAACTTTTTTTGCTACACCGGCAATCCATACCCCCCATGGCGTTTTCGGTGGAGCGGCGGTGGCCGCTCGTAATTCCCTGGCATTGGAGTCGCTCCCAAATGTTATGAGGCCAGCGACGACCAAGCCGATGAGGCAAAGCAAATGACGACGGTTCATGATTTTTCTCCCCAAAATTTCCCCAACGTTAAACACTCCACCTTCAATTCTAGGGTAGCAGTATGCCTATGGCAATCCATCTAAACCGGATCGATCAGGCGCTATTGAATTTGTTGATCATACCGTCCCAGACGGGCACTAGATCCATCAGTCCATCCCACCAAGCCTGATCGCGACGAGCATCGAAATCCGATAGTTTGACACCTTGCTGCTCGACCCACGTGGAGTAGCCCAGATTAAAAATCCGCTCATGTAAGGCGCGATCCAGTTCGATCACATGATCCGTTATCGCACCTAACATATGGCGACCATAGATTTCCTCTGCGATTAGAGCATCGAATCCGCCTCATATTTTTTGATTTATGATTCAATAAATTATTGATCCGTTTGGATTTTGACGCGGTAAAAGCGACCATATTACCGAAAGTTGAGAAATAGCGGACTAAGGTACGATGCCAAGCGAGGCACCGGAGACAGCGCAGCGTTTTCACACAACCAAGACCCACGGCGGACATAACAATAGTCCCAATGTTGCTTCTCGAATTGCTCAACTATGGGAGCAAAAATTGTATGTTCACCAATCAAATATGACTGTCGCGGATTTGTGCTTCGAATCCACTTCGGTCCTTCTTTATTTTGTTGAAGACGGTTCTAACAGCAAAGGGTCGGTCATCATATTTTCCGCTCCAGAAAACGATCTCCAAAACTATTGGCGCCAGATCAAGACCTTTTCCCGTCAGTGAGTAAATATAGCTCCGACGGTTATCGGGGTTGGGAGCCTTTGCAATAATGCCTTCAACTTGCAGGTGCTTCAGACGATCCGCGAGGATGTTTGTGGCAATGCCTTCTTCCATTTCGAGAAACTCATTGTAGGTTTTTTTGCCTCTCAGCATTATTTCCCGAATAATTACAAAACTCCACCGGTCGCCGAACGTATCGAGACCGAAAGCGACAGGACAGCCGCTCTGGCGTTTTTTGTCGTCGTTTCTCATTTCAATCTTCCAGTAAGTAATTCTAACAATTTAAATATTTCACTTGCTAATAGCAAGTTTATTTCCTAAACAGACTTTAACTGGTTAAAAACAAGTTATTGAACGAAAATGCCCACATGACCCCGCGTGAACGCATCCTGAACGACCGCCCCTTTTCCGCCCTTTGGCGGCTGGCTCTGCCAAACATGATTGCCAGCTTTACCCAGTCGCTGATGCTGGTGGCCGAGGGTTGGTACATAGGCGGCCTGGGCGGGCAGGCTCTGGCCGGAATTGCGTTGGTGTTTCCATTATTAATGCTGACGTTGATGCTGGCATCAGGTGCGATGGGCGGGGCCGTGGGCGGCGCCATGGCGCGTGCAGTTGGTGCCGACGACATGCCTCAGGCGAATGCGGTTCTACGATTGGCAATTTTGTTTGCACTGGTTATCGGTGGCTTGAATGGGTTGTTGCTTATCCTGTTCGGCCGGCAGATTTTTATTGCGATGGGGGGCGATGGCGCGATTTTGCAGTTCGCTGAAGAATATTCGGCCGTTTTGTTTCCGGGCATCGTCCTATTATGGCTGACCAACATGGCGGCCGCCGCGATGCGTGGTACCGGGCACATGATCCAGCCTGCCATCGGGCTTGCCCTGGTGGTCGTGGTTCATTTCGCCCTGGTCGCAGGTCAGCGCGCAATGGGCTATCCATTGGGCGTAGTCGGTGGGGCTTGGGCACTCATTGGGGCCTTTAGCGCTGGATTAGTTTATTTCGTGGTTGTGCTGGCCCGACCCGGACGCGCCATTCGCCTGACCCTGCGCGGCTGGACCGGAAGGATTGGAGGCAGGCGGATTCTGGGGGTGGGCCTGCTGGCGGGGTCTCAGTCGTTCCTGACGATCATCTATACGATGTTGGCCGCCGCTGTTTTTGCCCGGATGGGCGCAGACTGGCTGGCCGGATACGGAATTGGAGCACGCCTGGAGATGTTCGTCGTACCGTTCGTCTTCGGGATCGGTGGCGCCTCTATGGTTGCGACCGGGACGTTGCTGGGCGCAGGCCGTCGGGCGGATGCGATCCGGATGGGCTGGATGGCGGCCTATTGGGCGGCGGCGATTCTGGGGGTAGTCGGCACGGTATTGGCGATCTGGCCTGGTCTTTGGACGGGGATGTTCACTGATGATCCAGCGATCCAGGCCGCGGCAGCGGCCTACCTGCTGCGGATTGGCCCGCTCTACGCCTTCTTTGCCCTGGGGCTCTGCCTCTATCTTGCCAGCCAGGGGATGGAAACGCTGACCGTGCCGGTGATCGGCGCCATCCTGCGATTATTAGTAGTGGCCGCCGGCTTTGGCGTTCTGTCGCTTGCTGATGCGCTGACGCCCGAGAACGCCCTGATCGTCATCGCGATCTCGATGGCCATCTATGGCGGCTCGGTAGCGTTGGGCCTGCGCGCCGGCCATGGTCTCTCAAGCGGTACGAGTAGGTAAGAGCGTAATGGCGCGAATGGCGGCCAAAGTTGTCTTCACTACGGGCGGCGGCTTTGGGCGCCTGAGAACGGCCCAGGGGCCCGGCCCACGGACACTGGAAGGCAAGGCGCGGGCCGGCGGCATGGACATCCCAAACTGGCCCCGGCGAACCGCTATATCCGCAGGCTCATAATTGGTTATACTCGTCCCCAATATGTTGGGGGTGAGGATGACAGCGCACGACGTTCGGCATGAGAATGGGCGAGACGATGATCTGACCGTTACCGGTATGGCGCCGGCGACGCGCCGCGCCCAGTATAGCTGGGCCCTGTTCGATTGGGCTAACCAGCCCTATTTCACCCTGGTCACGACCTTTATTTTCGCGCCCTATTTCACCTCGCATGTGGTCGGCAACGCCATTCGTGGGCAAGAGCTGTGGGGCTATGGTCAGGCCGCAGCGGGGTTGTGCATTGCACTGCTTAGCCCGGTGATGGGTGCCATGGCGGACGCCAGCGGGCGGCGTAAGCCGTGGATACTCGGGTTTCAGGCGTTGTGCGTGGTTGCTTGCGCCGGTCTGTGGCTGGCCCTGCCGGGCGCCGCCGACAGGGACCTGATGCTGATATTGGGGTTGATTGTGCTGGCCAGCGTGGGCGCGGAATTCGCCACCGTGTTCAACAATGCCATGCTGCCGGGTCTGGTGTCCCGGGCCCGCCTGGGCCGCCTGTCCGGTTATGCCTGGGCCCTGGGATATTTGGGTGGGTTGGTTTCCCTGGGTTTTGTGCTGGGTGGTTTCAGCCTGCCGGAGGTACCCTTGTTTGGCCTCGACAAGGCGAGCCATGAACATGACCGCATGGTCGGGCCATTATCGGCGATATGGATGGTGATCTTCATCGTGCCGCTGCTGATTTTCACGCCCGACGCCCCGCCCAGTGGATTGAGCCCCGCCAAGGCGGCGCGCCAAGGCTTGCGTCAGTTGGGGGGGACGTTGAAATCTCTGCGCCATTACCGCAATGTCATGCTGTTTCTGATCGCGCGGATGATCTACTTCGACGGTCTGTCCGCGATCTTTGCCTTTGGCGGTATTTATGCGGCCGGAATTTTTGGCTGGAGCACGACCAACCTTGGTGTGTTCGGGATTATCCTGATCATCTTTGCAGCTCTTGGCGCCATGGTGGGCGGTTGGCTGGATGACCGCATCGGCTCGAAACGGACGATACTGCTGGCTGTAGCCGGCTTGATCATTGCCACCCTGGGCATCGTTTCCATCACGGTGGATGGCCTGGGAACCGAAGGGCGCCAGGATACTGTGCTGTACTTCATCCAATATCAGGTAGTCGCCTCGGGGGAAGGGATGTTCACCACCCGGGCTGAGCAGATCTTCCTGCTCTTTGGCATTATGGTCGGTATGTTCGGCGGCCCGGCCCAGGCCGCTTCCCGCACCATGGTCTCGCGCCTGGTGCCGGTGGAGAAGATCGGCGAGTTCTACGGCCTTTACGCCCTGTCGGGCAAGGCCACCGCCTTCATCGCACCCCTGGTAGTCGCCCTGATCACCGGTATGTTGCAAAGCCAGCGGGCGGGTATTGCTGCCATCGTGGTATTTCTGGCCCTGGGCCTATTGCTGATGCTGCCCGTGCGCGAGGAGCGCGCCAAACGTCCCTCCTAGTGGCGGAAGTGGCGCATGCCGGTCAGCACCATGGCCAGGCCGGCCTTGTCGGCGGCGGCGATGACATCCTTGTCGCGCATGGAGCCGCCCGGCTGGATCACCGCCGTCGCGCCAGCCTCGGCTGCCGCCAACAGTCCGTCGGCAAAGGGGAAGAACGCATCCGAGGCGACCACCGATCCCTTGGTCAAGGGCTCGAGTACACCCGCCGCCTCCGCCGCGTCTTCCGACTTGCGGGCCGCGATGCGGGCGGAGTCCACCCGGCTCATCTGGCCCGCGCCAATGCCCACCGTGGCGCCATCCTTGACGTAGATGATGGCGTTGGATTTGACATGTTTACAGATCCGGAAAGCCAGCAATAAATCAGCCATTTCCTGCGCGCTGGGCTGGCGTTTGGTCACTACCTCGACATCGCCGGCGCCAATGCGGCCGGCATCACGGGATTGCAGCAAATAGCCGCCAGCCAGGCTTTTCAGTGTCATGCCGCCGGCGCCGGCATCGGGCAGACCACCCGTCAACAGCAGACGCAGGTTCTTCTTGGCGCTGATCGCCGCGATGGCGGCCTCATCGGCAGCGGGCGCTATGATGACCTCGGTAAAGATCTCCACCATGGCTTCCGCCGCCTCGCCATCGAGGGTGCGGTTCATGGCAATGATGCCGCCAAAGGCACTAACTGGATCGCAGCGTAGGGCCTTTTGGTAGGCATCCAGCAAATCCGTCCCCACCGCGACGCCGCAGGGATTGGCATGTTTAATGATGGCGACGGCGGCTTCCTCCTGGTCGAATTCTCCGACCAGCTCAAACGCTGCATCCGTGTCGTTCAGATTGTTATAGCTCAGCTCCTTACCCTGTAGCTGCCGCGCCGTGGCGACGCCGCGCCGGGCACTGCCGGAGGTGTAGAAGGCGGCGGCCTGATGGGGGTTTTCGCCATAGCGCAGATCTGATTGCTTTTCCACCGCCACTACCAGGCGGTTGGGGAAGGTCTCACCCTGCTGGCCCGCGAACCAGGTCGATATCGCCCCGTCATAGCTGCCGGTCCGGGCATAGGCCTTGGCTGCCAACCCTTGGCGCAAGGCGCAGTCTGTGGCGCCGTCGTTCGCCGCCATGGCTTCGATCACGCTGGCATAGTCGCCAGGAGCGGTCAGTACCGCCACATGGGCATGGTTCTTGGCCGCCGAACGGATCATGGCCGGCCCGCCAATGTCGATATTTTCGATGCAGGTCTCGAAATCCGCGCCCTTGGCTACCGTCGCCTCGAACGGATACAGGTTTACCGCCACCAAATCGATGGCGCCAATATCATGATCGGTCATGGCCTTGGCGTGTTCGAGATTGTCACGCAGCGCCAATATGCCGCCATGCACGGCCGGATGCAGGGTTTTGACCCGGCCGTCCATCATCTCTGGAAAGCCGGTATGGTCGCTGACTTCCTTGACCGGAATGCCGGCCTCGGCCAGGGCGCGGGCGGTGCCGCCCGTGGACACGATTTCAACCCCGTAATCGGCCAGGGCGCGGCCAAATTCCAGCAGTCCGTCCTTGTCGGAAACGGAAATGAGGGCTCGTTTGATGACAACTAGATCGTTCGCCGGCGCTGTCGACATCGTTTACTCCTGTCGCGGTAGGTACACTCTGAGAAATCTGACCGGCGCTATAGCATGGCTTGTTATGGCTGCCAAAGGGTCGGTACTATTCCGCCTGCGCTGCGGCCTTCGGCGCCATGCGGCCGTTTGGGCTGGCCTGCATTTCGGGCACCAGGTGGCGAATCAGGGCAAGGGTCTGTTCCGTATCCCGTGCCGCCGCCGCACCGGCCAGTTTATCGACCTGTGCCGTCAGCAATTCATGGTCGATTACCCGCGGTGCTGCCAGATTGACACCGGCGAGATGGGTTGGCTGCGGTGCCTCGCCATCGTGTAGCAGTTCCTCGTACAGCTTTTCGCCGGGCCGCAGGCCGGTAAAGGCGATGGCAATATCGACATCCGGCGTCAGCCCGGCCAGGCGGATCATCTGCCGAGCCAGATCCAGAATGCGCACCGGTTTGCCCATGTCGAGGACAAAAATCTTGCCGCCTTCATCTCCCGTCGGCACGGCAGCGGTGGCTTGCAAGACCAACTCCACCGCTTCCCGCATGGTCATGAAATAGCGGGTAACTTCAGGGTCGGTCACGGTCAAGGGTCCGCCGCGGGCCAGCTGTCGTTGGAACAAAGGCACCACGGAGCCGGTGGAGCCTAGAACATTGCCGAAGCGTACTGTGACGAAGCGGCAAGCGGAGGATGACAGGCTCAAACCCTGGCAGATCATTTCGGCGATACGTTTCGAGGCGCCCATGACGGAGGTTGGATTGACCGCCTTGTCGGTGGATATCTGCACCATCACCTTGACCTCCGCCGCAAGGCAGGCCCGCGCCACGTTGGCGGTGCCCATGACGTTGGTCAGCACCCCCTCGTTGGGGTTTTCCTCCACCATGGGCACGTGCTTGAAGGCGGCGGCATGAAATACCAGATCGGGCTTTTCCCTGGCGAACACCACACCTAGGCGTCCGCCATCGCGGACATCGCCCAGGATGGCGCGGCGGGACAATTCCGGCCAGCTTTCTCCGAATTCCAGATCGATCCGGTAAAGCGCATGTTCGCCGTTATCCAATAGCGAAAGGTGCGCAGGGGCGTGAGCCGCGACCTGGCGCGCCAGTTCCGAGCCGATGGTGCCCCCCGCGCCCGTGATCAACACCCGCCGGTCCGAAATCAGGGCCCGCATGGCGTTGCGGTCCAACACTTGTTGCGGACGGCCCAGCAGATCCTCGACCTCCACCGGTTGCAGCTCCAGATTAGTATCTTTCCTGGCGCCGCTATGGAAATCAGTGATGCGGGGCATGCGCGAGAGGCTCAGGCCGAGGTTTTCCGCCACGTCAAGCAGACCGGCGATGGTGTCGCCGTCCAGTTGCGGCCAGGTTAGGATCATGCGCTGTGGTTTGCGCCCCTTGCGGGCCAGTTCCGTGACGATGGCCTCGACTTCGTCCAGGCCGCCCAGTACGGTGACACCGCGGATATCCCGGCCGATGCGGCTGCGTTTGTGATCGACAATGCCGACCACGCGATAACTGGCTACGCGGTCCCGCGCCATGCCGCGAATGAAGGCTTCCGCTTCATCATCTGCGCCGATCAACAGCACGGGCACCCTGCCGTCGTCGGTATGTTCGAACACTGCGCGCAGATCGCCGTCCTTGGAAAAGCGGTACAACAGGCGCGAGGCCGAGAGGAAGACCACCAGCATCGGCCAATTCAGGAACATCGCGCTGCGCGGAAAATTGGCCAGGCGGTCCAGTACGAACATCACCGGCAAATAGATCAGGATCGCCAGGGTCACCGCCTTGACGATGGCGATCAGGTCGGACAACGAGGCGTAATGCCAAATCCCCCGGTACAGGCCCATGCGCCAGAAAACCAAGGCGCAGATAACGGTGAAAATAGCCGTGCCATGCCACAGAAAAAAAAGATCTTGCGGCTTGCCATAGTTCTGATAACGGAACCAGACGGCCAGCTCGAAAGACAGTGCCGCCATGAAGACGTCGTGCACCGCCACCGTCGCGATGCGCCGGTTGATGCCTCTAATTCTCCGGGTAAGCCAACCCACGCTCATTCCATTCCGTCTTGCGGTTTCATTCTGGCGAAACACCATAGCAGAAACGCCACCGTCCCGCCGCCCAGGATCAGGGCCAGCCATTGATTTCCGTCCAGTACGGTCCACAGGGCGATGGCAATCAACAACATATTGCAGGCCAGGATCATCAGCGCGATACGGCTGTGGTCGCCGCAGGCCAGCGCGGCATGCTGATAGAAGTGGCTGCGGTGGGCCTGCCAGAATTTTTCACCCCGCACCATGCGGCGCAGCAAAGTCCAGGTGGCATCGGCCAGATAATACAGGCACAGCAACAGCGCCGGCAGCCAGTGCCCCGCCGCCGCCAGGGACAGCAGCAGCCAGCCCAATAGAAAGCCCAGGCCCACGCTGCCCACATCGCCAAGGAAAATCCTGGCCGGGCGCCAGTTTAAAAAGCCAAAGCCGATAACGGCGCCGGCGGCAATCGCCGAAAGGGGCCCCAGTTCGCCAGCCTGGCCGCTAATCTGGGTGATCAGCACGATGCCCAGCCCGATGCTGCCCCCTTCCACCGCCGTGATGCCGTCGATGCCGTCCATGAAATTGAACAAATTAAGGAACCACAGCCAGCAAAAGCCCGCCGCCAGGCGGTCCGCCGCGGGCGGCAGTAGACCCTGAAAGACCGGGCTGTCGGGCAATGCTAGGCAACCCAGGGCCACGGCCAGAAGCTGCATCATCAACCTTTGCAGGGTAGGCAGGCCGCGCAGATCGTCGAGAAAGGAAAATCCGGCCAGGCCGGCGGCCAGCAATGCAATAGTGGTGATATTGAACGAATCGCCCAGCTTCCCCGGCGCCAGCCAGGCCAGTGCGCACCAGGCCGCGATGATCACGGCCATCACGGCGATGCCGCCGCCGCGCGGCACTGTGCCGGCGTGGCTGGAGCGTTCATTGGCATGATCCAGGATGGCGCGGACGGTCAGCAGGCGCAGTACTGCGCCCGTGGCCAAATAGGCCGAGATGCAGGCGCCGAGGCCCAGGCCGATATGGAGGCTCCAAGACATCGCTGCTTATAACCTTGATTGCGGCGTCTACACCAGTGCAAGCCTTGTCAGACCGCGGTGATAATGCTACTTCCCAGCCCGCGAAACCTTGCGGTTTCAAACTCATTTCATGTGCTAATATTCCAAGGCTTCAACCTCATGAAAATCCTTATTTTGGGCGGCGACGGTTATCTTGGCTGGCCCACCGCAATGCATTTCGCCGCCGTTGGCGACACGGTCTGGGTCGCGGACAACTTCGCCAAGCGCAAGTGGGAGCTTGAAGACGGGATCGAGCCGCTGCTGCCTATTTCCACCCTGCATCACCGGGTCCAGTACTGGAACGAAATGGAGGCTGGTGAGCCGATCCGCATGAAAATCGGCGATCTGACTAATCACCGCTTTGTTTATAATCTGCTGCGCGAGACCCAGCCTGACGCCATCGTGCATTACGCCGAACAGCCCTCGGCGCCGTATTCCATGCAAAACCGCACGGCGGCGGTCATGACCCAGCAGAACAATGTCATCGGCAATCTGAATCTGATGTTCGCCATGCAGGCCCATTGCCCCGATGCCCATCTGATCAAGCTGGGCACCATGGGCGAATACGGCACGCCGAATATCGATATCGAGGAAGGCTGGCTGGAGGTCGAGCATAACGGGCGCAAGGACCGGGTGCTGTACCCGAAAAAGCCCGGCAGCTTTTATCACCTCTCGAAGGTGCATGATTCCCATAATATCGAATTCGCCTGCCGTATTTGGGGCATGCGGGCGACGGATCTGAACCAGGGCGTGGTCTATGGCATCGATACAAATCAGACCCAGTTGGCGGATGAGTTGCGGACCTCGTTCCATTATGATCATGTTTTCGGTACGGTGCTGAACCGCTTTCTGGTCCAGGCCGTGGCAGGTCTGCCCCTGACGGTCTATGGCACGGGCGGGCAGACGCGGGGCTTTTTGAATATCCGCGATACTTTGGCCTGCGTTGATATCGCCGCCCGCAATCCCGCTGACCGTGGCGATTTTCGGATCTTCAACCAATTCACCGAGCAATTCTCGGTATCCCAGCTGGCCGACATGGTTGTGGCCGCCGGCCAGCGCGCCGGGCTGTCCGTCGCGGTGGAAAATTTGCGAAACCCCCGGGTCGAGCAGGAAGAGCACTACTACAATGCCAAGAACACCGCGCTGGCCGATCTTGGCTTGCGGCCGAACCTGCTGACGGACGAGGTGGTGGATGCCATGCTGGCCACGGTGCGCGGCCAGACGGGACAGGTCGACCCCAGGATCATCGCGCCGCAGATCCGCTGGGCGGGTGGTGAAGTTACCGAGGGTGATTCCTAATGACGGGGAGCAAATCCACCACGCCGATCGCCGTTATTGGCCTTGGCTACGTAGGTCTGCCGTTGGCCGTGGCCCTGGCCCGGCATTTCCCCACGATCGGCTATGATGTGGATGCGGCGAGGATCGATGAGTTGCGGCAGGGCCATGACCGAACCGGCGAGATCGACGCCGATGTCGTGACCGAAAGCACTCTGAGCGTGACCGATGACGGCGCCGCGATCGCCAATGCCGAGGTTTATATCGTTACGGTTCCAACCCCGGTGGATGCTGATAACCAGCCCGATTTGCGCCTGATCCGGGCGGCCTGCGCCGGCGTGGGCAAGCTGTTGACGGCAGGCAACATCGTGGTTTTTGAAAGCACGGTCTATCCCGGCGTCACCGAAGATATTTGCGGGCCGGCCTTGGCGGCGGCTTCCGGTCTGGTTTGTGGCCAGGATTTCTTTTTGGGCTATTCACCGGAACGGATCAATCCAGGTGATCGGGAACATACGGTCGACAAAATCACCAAGGTGGTTGCAGGTCAGACGGCAGAGGTTCTTGACTGTTTGGCCGCTCTGTATGGCCGGGTGACCGCGGGTGGTATCCACCGGGCCAAGGACATCAAGACCGCGGAAGCGGCCAAGGTGATCGAGAACGCCCAGCGCGATATCAACATCGCCTTTGTCAATGAAGTGGCGGTGATCTGCCAGAAACTGGATATTTCCGCCCATGACGTGCTGGAGGCGGCGGGCACGAAGTGGAATTTCCTGCCCTTTACGCCGGGCCTGGTAGGCGGGCACTGCATAGGCGTTGATCCGTTTTATTTGGCCTTTCAGGCCCAGCAATTGGGCCATGATCCGCAAATCATTCTTTCGGGCCGGCGCCTGAATGACGCCATGGGCGATTTTGTCGCCGCCTGTATCGACGAAAACATGTCCGGGCCGGGCCGGGTTCTGCTGCTGGGCCTGACCTTTAAGGAAAACGTGCCCGATCTGCGCAACACCAAGGTGATCGACGTCGTCACCGGCCTGACCGCGCGGGGCCACCAGGTGGTGGTGCATGATCCGGTCGCCGATGGGGCCGAGGCGGAACGCCTCTATGGCTTTCCGTTATTGTCTTCGCTGGATGGCCAGGAAGGGTTCGATGCTGTGGTGGGCGCCGTGCGTCATGACGGCTACCTCGCGCTCACGGCGGCTGATCTAGCCGGTATCGTGCGTGAAGATGGCCTGATCGCTGATATTAAGGGTCTGTGGCGCGAAATGGAGCGCCCCGCCGGCCGCCACTATTGGCAGCTGTAGTTCGGCTGCGGTAGAGGCTCTTTACCGGGGGCCGTCTGGGCCTCACAATAGACCCGGGCATTTTTCTGAAAGGTACCCTGGTAATGAGCAGTATCGCTTTTGAACTTCCCGATGAACTCCGCGCGCTCTGTGATGGGCTGGGCGATTTCCTCAAGGCCGAGGTTTTTAGCCGCCACGACAAACATCACGACCTGCTCTCCAACGGTCGCAATACCTATGACGAGAACGGCCGCTATGTGGAAGAGGTTATCGAGCTGATCCGCGAAGTGCGCATGGCTTCGTCCAAGGCCGGCTATTTCAATATGTGCGTGCCCGAGGAATTGGGGGGCAGTGGTCTTGGCATGCTGGCCTATTACGTCGCCTGGGAGCATGCCTACCGCACGGCGGGGCCGCACAACTGGCTGGCCATGTATTGCATCAGCCATTGGGCCCTGGGGCCATCCCGGCTGTTGGAGCGAGTTACGGCGGAGGCCAGGGAGGAAATTCTCGACGGCATGATGGAGGGGCGGACGTCCATGTGCTTTGGTATGTCCGAACCGGGTGCGGGTTCGGACGCCGCCGCCATGACGACGCGGGCCACGCCGGACGGCAACGGCTGGCGCATCAACGGGCGCAAGATCTGGACCACCAATTCGCCCATCGCCGATTACTGCATCATCTTTTGCCAGACCGATCCGGAACGGGCGGCGGCGCGCAAGGGTGGCATCTCCGCCTTTCTGGTGCCCACCGATGCGCCTGGATTCGAGATCGAGAGCATTATCTGCATGCACGGTTCGGTGGGCGGCAACGAGGCCCAGTTGGTGTTCGAGGATCTGCGTGTCGAGCCCTATCAATTGGTCGGCGAACTGAACGAAGGTTTCAAGAACGCGGTCTTTGGTGTCTCCATGGGACGTATCTACAATTCCGCCCGGGCTCTGGGCCTGGCGCGCTGGTCGCTGGATCTGGCCTTGGACTATGCCATCCAGCGGCAGGCTTTCGGCAAGCCCATCTCAGAATATCAGGGTGTGACATTTCCCTTGGCGGAATCGGCCATGGAGCTGCACGCCTCCCACTTGATGGGCCTGAATGTGGCCCAGTTGCTGGACCGAGGCGAGCCGGCGATCAAGGAACTATCCATGACCAAGGCCTATGCGGTCGAGGCTGGCGTCCGTGCCATCGACCGGGCCATTCAGGTTCACGGCGCCATGGGCTTCACCAACGAGGTCGGCCTGGCCGAGGCCTATAACGTGGTGCGGGTGATCAATGTGGCGGACGGCACCAACGAGATCCTGCGCCGCACCATCGTCCATCGCCTGCTGGGCGGCGATCGGGAGGTTTAAGCTGTTAACGCTTCTCGCACGGCCTTTGGATTTTTCTCGATTACCTTTAGGAAAGCGCGGGCCTGTAGGGGCGGTTTCCGGGAGCCCTGCTCCCAGTTCCGAATGGAGTGAGTGGTAAAGCCGTACTGCATGGCAAAACCCGCCTGGGAAAGTTCAAGTTTTTCGCGGATGGCTTTGATGTTGATATCATCCGGCACTTGGGCCGGTTCATGCGCGACGGCCCCGGTATCGTCGCCACGGGCAAATGCGGGTACTTCAAGCGCGCCTTCGTGGATACGGTCGCTTGCCTTGGTCATTTGATCCTCCGTTTTCTGTGCCCCGACACAATCAGTTTGCCGAGTGCGTCAAATTCGTTGCGTAGGGCTTTGCTTAGGTCCGCCTTTTTATTCTTGCCGAACAGGGTAATCAGAAAAACAGGCAAACCGCCGCCGCTAAAAAATGTGATCACGCGGACGCAATTACTTTTACCCCGGCCCAAAAGCACCCAAAGCAGTTTACGAAAACCGCCAGCACCTTTCATTTTTTCGCCTTGCATCGGGTCGCTGGCTAAACTGTTGATCAGTTCTTTTCTGGCCTTGTCATTCAAAAGACTCTTCGAGTGGCGGACGAAAGAAGCGGTTTTAACGACGGTGTGAAGCTTGCTTGCCATAGGCAATATATAAGTCGTTGACGCAGTAAGTCAATGGGGCATGTACCGCTCAATCTCTCTTCTAAGCCGACCTACTCTGCCGCGTTCACCCGTCCAAACGCGGCTTCCATTTCGCGGCGGATGATGACGGCAGGGTCGCCGTCGTCGATGGCGGCGTCGTTCCAGGTCAAAAGCTCGCCCTCGGCGATATCGCGGGTTAGGGGCACGTCGCCGGCCAGACCCAGGGGTAGGCCGCCCATGGCCAGGGATTTGTCCGCCGGCATCTGTTTGCCCCAGACCATATGGCCGCCTTCGCCATCCAGCATCTCGCCCTTTTTCAGGTTTCGCTTGGCCGTGGCTACCACGTCGGACCGAAAGCCGTTCGGCGCGCCAGTTGGTTCATTACGGAGCGCGGCGGAGGCGACGGAAATGCCCAGTTCCAGGCCGATCATGTGGGTCGGCCGGTACAGGGCCGCGAATTGCCCGCTGGCATCGGGCAACATGTGGTATTCCCGGAAACACTGCCGGGCATAATCCGTCTCGCCCTCGATCACCACGAAGGTGCCCATGGCCAGGTGGTTTGGTACATCCGTGCCGTCCCGGTAGAGGGAGGTGACAACCTCGGTGGTGCCGTCGTGGCTCAGGCTGGCGCCGGGGTTGCAGACGTCGGCCAGTTCGAACCGTGTCGCGGCAGGAAAACTCAGGCCATCCATCTGGGGCGTCAATCCGGTCGCGTTGCACACGGCGGTCATCTCGATGCCCGACTTGGTGCCGTCGAGGAAGGAATTGAACATCTTCAGATTGATCGACCCGGTATCGATTTCCAGATAGTCGTCCAGCACCGCTGCCACGGTCTCGGGCGTCAGTTGATGATAGCTGGGCAGGTACCGTGTGCCCTTGCCGGCGCAGACTACCTTGAAGCCACAGGCCCGGGCCCAATCCACATGTTCGGTGATGAGCGCAGGTTGATCTCCCCAGGCCAGGCTATAGACCACGCCGGCCTGTTCCGCCTTGCGCGCCAACAGAGGGCCCGCGACCACGTCCGCCTCCACATTCACCATAATCACATGCTTGCCGTTGTCGATGGCTGCCAGGCAGTGGCGGATGCCGATGCGCGGATCGCCGGTGGCATCGATCAGGACCTCCAGGCCGGGATGGGAAATCAGCGCCATGGCATCGTTGCCAATATGCGTGGCGCCGGATTTCATGGCGGCATCCAATGATGGCGCGGCGATCTGCGCTTCGGGCCAGCCGACTTGTTTGCAATTCACGCCTGCCCGTTCCACATCCAGATCGGCAATGCCCAGGATGTGCATACCCGTCGTCAGGCGCGCTTGTGTGAGAAACATGGAACCGAACTTGCCGGCGCCAATGATGCCAACCCGAACCGGATTGCCCGCCGCCGCCCGTGCTGCTAAAAGCTTCGCTAAATTCATGGCGAATTTCCATAAATTACTCTGTCCACACTCAAGCATGTACCGTTGCCGCCAACAAATGGCAAGTTGCCGCATATTTTGGGGCAGCCAACCTTTGACAGGGACGAGCGGTTGACTAGTATAGCGGCCACATACCTAAAGGCCGGAAGCACGAGGAAATGTAACGATGGCAGCCGGAAACCGCCCACTTTCACCACATCTGCAAGTTTACCGCTGGCAGATCTCCATGGCGCTCTCGATCCTGCACCGGATCACGGGCGTCGGCCTGGCCCTGGGCCTGTTACTGCTGACCTGGTGGTTGGCGGCGGCGGCTAGCGGACCGGAATATTTTGATACCGTATATGCCATCATGGGCTCGGAAATCGGCCGGGTGCTCTTGTTCGGCTTTACCGTGTCGCTGTATTTCCACCTGTTCAACGGTATCCGCCACCTGATTTGGGATGCGGGTTATGGCTTTGAACTTCCCGCCATGCGGAAATCCGGCTGGGCTGTCGTTGTTATCTCTGTGGTGATGACGCTGCTGACCTTCATGGTTGGCTATGGGAGTGCATGAGTTATGAGTGAAGGTAGCTTGAGAACACCTTTGGCCCGCGTGCGCGGCCTTGGTTCTGCCAAGAATGGCACCCATCATTTCTGGATTCAGCGGCTGACCGCCGTTGCCCTGGTGCCGCTTACGATTTGGTTCGCGTTTTCCATCGCTTCCCTGGCGACGGCGGATGCGCCCACGATCACGGCTTGGATGCAATCGCCGCTGCGCGCGACGCTGATGCTGAGCTTTTTGCTGGCCGGTTTCTGGCATATGAAGCTGGGCCTGCAAGTGGTGATTGAGGATTACATCCACACCGAATGGACCAAGGTGACCTGCCTGATCCTGAATAATCTTATTTCCATCTTCCTCACCTTGGCGGCGGTGCTGGCGGTGCTTAAAATGTTGTTAGGGGGCTGATCCATGTCGCAGGCTTATGCGATCGAAGACCACACCTATGATGTAGTGGTGGTTGGCGCCGGCGGCTCGGGCCTTCGTGCGACCATGGGTGCGGCCCAGGCCGGCCTGAAAACCGCATGTATTTCGAAGGTTTTTCCTACCCGCAGCCATACCGTGGCGGCACAGGGCGGCATCGCCGCCGCGCTTGGTAATATGGGCGAAGATGACTGGCGCTGGCACATGTACGACACCGTCAAGGGTTCTGACTGGCTGGGCGATCAGGACGCCATCGAATATATGTGCCGCGAAGCACCCCGCGCGGTGTTGGAACTGGAGCATATGGGCCTGCCGTTCTCGCGCACGCCCGAGGGCAAGATCTATCAGCGCGCCTTTGGCGGCATGACGACAAACTTTGGCGAGGGCATCGCGCAACGCACCTGTGCCGCCGCCGACCGCACCGGCCATGCCATCCTGCATACCCTGTACCAACAGTCCCTGCGTTACGATACGGACTTTTTCATCGAATATTTCGCCCTTGATCTGATCATGGACGCCGATGCCGTCTGCCGGGGCGTCATGGCCTGGGATCTGGAAACAGGCGTCATGCACCGCTTCCGGGCCCATATGGTGATCTTGGCTACGGGCGGTTACGGACGCACCTACTTCTCCTGCACCTCGGCGCATACCTGCACGGGCGATGGCAATGCCATGATGCTGCGGGCCGGCTTGCCCCTGCAGGATATGGAGTTCGTACAATTTCATCCCACCGGCATCTATGGCTCCGGTTGCCTGATTACCGAGGGGGTGCGCGGCGAAGGTGGTTTCCTGGTCAACTCCGAAGGTGAGCGTTTCATGGAACGTTATGCGCCATCAGCTAAGGATCTGGCCAGCCGCGACGTTGTCAGCCGCTCCATGACCATCGAAATCCGCGAAGGGCGCGGTATTGGCGCCAATAACGATCATATAGTGCTGCATCTGGATCATCTGGATCCGGCGGTGATCGAGGAACGTCTGCCGGGCATTTCTGAATCCGCGCGGATCTTTGCTGGCGTCGATGTGACCAAGGAACCGGTCCCCGTTATTCCCACCGTGCATTACAACATGGGCGGAATTCAGACCAACTATCATGGCGAGGTCGTGACCTTGAACGGGGACGATCCGGACGCCATCGTGCCGGGCTTGATGGCTTTGGGCGAGGCGGCCTGTGTTTCCGTGCATGGCGCCAACCGGTTGGGTTCGAATTCGCTGATTGATCTGGTGGTGTTCGGGCGCGCCGCTGGCCTGCGCGCGGCGGAAATCGTGACGCCGGGCACGGCGCATCCGGATCTTCCGACATCCCTCGATGACAGCGTCATGGGGCATTTCGACAAGATCCGCCATGCCAAGGGTGGGACCTCCACGGCGACGATCCGCGACAAGATGCAACGCATTATGCAGTCCAACTGCGCCGTCTTCCGCACCGGCGAGGTGCTGGAGGAAGGGCAGAAGCTGATCGATGAAGTTTGGGCGATGATGCCGGATTTGGGCGTCACCGACCGTTCGTTGATCTGGAATTCGGATCTGGTGGAAAGCCTGGAGCTGGATAACCTGATGCGCCAGGCGGTGGTCACCATGCATGCGGCCGCGAACCGCACGGAAAGCCGCGGCGGCCATGCGCGCGAGGATTATCCCGACCGCGACGATGATAATTGGATGAAGCATACGCTGAGCTGGTTTGGTGACGACGGTAAGGTGAAGATCGATTACCGCCCCGTACATGACTACACCCTGACGGACGATGTGCAGTACTTCCCGCCCAAGGCGCGGGTTTATTGAGGATACGGATATGGTCGAGTTCAACCTACCCGCCAATTCCAAGGTCAAGGGCGGCACGATCCACAAGGCGCCGGCCGGGGCCAAGAATGCGCGCAGCTTTCAGATCTACCGCTATGATCCCGACAGCGGTGAAAACCCCCGCGTCGATACCTATGAAATCGACATGGACGACTGCGGCCCCATGGTTCTGGACGCGCTGATCAAGATCAAGAACGAGATTGATCCCTCCCTGACCTTCCGCCGTTCCTGCCGGGAGGGTATCTGCGGTTCCTGCGCGATGAATATCGACGGTACTAATACCCTGGCCTGCACCAAGGATTGCGAGGACGTAAAGGGTGATGTGAAGATCTATCCCCTACCGCATCTGGACGTGATCAAGGATCTGGTGGGCGATCTGTCGAATTTCTACGCCCAGTACGCATCGATCAAGCCATGGCTGGAAACCCAGACCCCGGCCCCGCCCGATAGCGAGCGCCTGCAGTCCGAGGATGAGCGCCGCCTGATGGATGGCCTGTATGAATGCATCCTCTGCGCCTGTTGCTCCACGTCCTGCCCCAGCTATTGGTGGAATTCGGACCGTTACCTAGGCCCAGCGATTTTGTTGCAGGCCTATCGTTGGCTGATAGACAGCCGGGACGAGAGCCAGGGCGAACGCTTGGACAATCTGGAAGATCCGTTCCGCTTGTATCGTTGCCATACGATCATGAATTGTACCAATACCTGTCCGAAAAGCTTGAACCCAGCCAAGGCTATCGCCGAGATCAAGAAAATGATGGTGCAGCGTCAGGTCTAACACACCGGCATACCGATACTATCGCGAGTTTATTTATTGGGCCGCCGGTTTCCACCGGCGGCCCGATTTTTTATGGGAAAAAAGACCATGTATACGCCCAAGCACTTCGCCCTGGACGAGCCCGCCCAGCAGCAGGCCTTGATGGCCGACTATCCGTTCGCGCAATTGATTACCATCGATGGCGACGGCCTACCCCACGCCACTCACCTGCCCATGCTGTACCGGGATGGCTGGCTTGAAGGGCATATGGCCAAGGGCAATCCGCAATGGCAACATTTTCAGGAAGGACGCGTGGTGCTGTGTATTTTCAGCGGCCCCCACGGCTATGTCTCGCCATCCTGGTACCGAGCCGCGCCCAGCGTTCCCACCTGGAACTACGTCGCCCTGCATGTCCAGGGCCGCACGCGCCTGATCAAGAATGCGGCGGATAAGAAGGCCATGATGACGCGCCTGGTTGATGCCATGGAGGCTGGTTTTGCCGAGCCCTGGCGCATGGAACTGCCGGCGGAGTTCGAAACGGGCATGCTCTCTGGCATCGTGGCCTTTACTATCGAAATCACCCACATGGAAGGCAAGGCCAAGCTCAGTCAGAACCGCAAGCCCGAAGATGCCAAGGGCGCCATTGCCGGCCTGTGCGCCACGGGTCGGCCAGAGGATGCGCGCCTGGCGGATTTGATGGAAGGGCAGTTGAAAGCAGGAGAGTGACGATGCGGCTCAAGGGAAAAGCGGCCCTGGTAACCGGGGCGGGTGGCGGTCTTGGCGGCGCGATTTCGAAGCGTTTTGCCACTGAGGGCGCATCTGTGCTGTGCACGGACCGCGATCTGGCGGCGGCGGAAGCCACCGCTGCGGCCATTATCGAAACCGGTGGGACCGCGAGTGCCTTTATGGCCGATGTGGCGGAGGCCGGTGATTGCGAGGCCCAGGTGGCGGAAACCATCCAGCGTCATGGCCGTATCGATATCGCGGTCAACAACGCGGGTGTGGCCATGCACCGACTGGCATTGGATACCAGCCTGGATGATTGGGAGCGGGTCCTGCGCATCAATCTGACAGGTTCGTTCCTAACGGCCCAGGCGGCGGCCCGGCACATGGTGGCCCAGGGCAGCGGGCGGATCATCCAGATCGGTTCTATTTCGGGCCAGCGCGGCAACATGGGTGGCATGGCCTATGGCGCCTCGAAAGCGGCGGTGATGCATGTCTGCAAGGTCATGGCGGTGGAACTGTCGGGCGCCGGTGTCATGGTCAACGCCATTGCGCCGGGCCCCATCGAAACCGGTATCAGTTCCCATGGCCCGACGCGCAAGCAGGGCTATATCGACCGCATCCCAGTTGGCAGCTATGGCACGGTGGGCTCCGTCGCCAACGCGGCGCTGTTCTTGGCCTCGGACGAATGCGAGTGGATTACCGGCCATGTCCTGAATGTTGATGGCGGTTATGGCGGCGCGGGCCTGTCCTACGACTCGGCGGAAATTACCGGCAACGGGTAGTGGCACGATCGGGATCAAAACGTCGAAATTTGACCACATCATTGTTGGCGGCGGTATTATAGGCGCTTCGGCGGCCTATCATTTAGTGCGACAAGGCGCTGGCTCGGTCCTGCTGCTGGAGCGCAATACCCTGGGCAGCGCGGCTTCTAGCCGGGCGGCGGGAATGATATTGCAGATCTCGCGGAATACGGCCAGGACAGCGATGGCCCGGCAGACCCGGAAAACCGTCGACATCCTGGCCGATGAATTGGGTGAGGATATCGGCTTTCACGATGTTGGCAGCCTGCGCTTGGCCGCCTCCGATAAATGTATCGCGGATCTTGATGAAATGGCTACCGACGCTGCGCGGCATGATATTCCGTTCCAGTAGCTGGAGCCCCAGGCCGCCGCAGATTTGATCCCATGGCTTGACCTAGCATCGGCCCGCAAGATCGGCTTCCTGCCCACCGACGGCTATGTCGATCCCTATTTGTTGAGCATGGCCTATGCCCGCGCCGCTGCCGCGCGGGGCGTGAAAATCCGGCAAAACACTGGCGTTACCGATGTGTTGGCCGAACATGACCGCGTGATTGGGGTAGAGACCACCGCCGGGCGGTTCGAATGCGAAAGCGTCATTGACGCGGCGGGCGCCTGGGCCGCCTTGCTCTCGGCCCAGGCGGGCTATCCATTGCCCATGGCGCCGGTGCGTAGCCATTATTGGATCACCAAACCGGATCCATCATATGGCGGTGATCATCCGGTTATAACCATGCCGGACGTTGGCGCCTATGCGCGCCCCGATGTCGGCGCCATCCTGCTGGGCATACACGAGAAATACTCCGCGACCTTTGATGCCCGTGAGTTGCCCGACGATCCTGCTGCCTTTTCGCCCACCGTGGGCGAGGATCATTGGGACTGCTTGGCCGAAGCCGCCAATGGCATCGCACGGCTTTTCCCGGGTATCGCCAAGGCGCAATTCCCCAACTACGTCGCGGGCCTATCCACCTACACGCCTGATGGCAAAATCGTTCTTGGGCCGGTGCCGGGACAGCCGGGATTTCTGGTGGCGTCGGGATGCTGCGGCAGTGGCATCGTGCTCTCAGCGGGCATTGGCGGCACCGTCGCCGATCTGGCGCTGGGCCGAACACCAAGTATCGACATTAGCCCCTTCCGTCCGGACCGCTTCGGACCGGTTGATCCCTTCAATGGCGAATTCCGCGGCCTCTGTGCCGCCTCCCGCGCCAACAAATCCAAATGAGCCGGGCCTATCGGCGAGCGTGGATTAACTGGGATAGGTATTGTAGCTGATCGCGGCCATATAGCCGCAGTCCACCGGCAGGTTGACGCCGGTGATGGCGGAGGCCGCATCGGAACATAAAAAGAAACCCGCCGCGGCGACTTCTTCCGGCTTGACCAAGCGGCCCAGCGTGCTCAGACCTTCCATGCCGGCGGGATCGCGGTCACCGCTGTCGATGCGGGACTGCATGGCCGGCGTCAAGGTAAAGCCCGGCGCGACGGCATTGATACGCACGCCCTTGGGGCCGAACTCGCCCGCCAGGACGCCGGTCAACGACCCTATCGCGGCCTTGGTTGGTGTGTAGGCCGGCAAGGGCAGGGGCGTGAAGCTGTTGATGGAGGCGATGTTGAGGATCGCGCCTGCTCCCCGCGCGGCCATGCGCGGGGCACAGGCCCGGCACATCAGATAGCTGCCGCGATAGTTCACGGCCCAGATGCGGTCGTGCTCTTCCAGGGGAAAATTTTCGGTCTGGGCCGCGTTCTGCAAAAGGCCGGCGGAATTGATAAGAACATCGATGGGACCGACGCCGTCCTCGATGGCCGCGACGACTGCTTCGACCGAAGCTTCCTCGGTCACGTCCAGATGGCGATAGCTGCCGCCAAGCTCCGCCGCCATTGTCTCGCCCGCCGTATCGTTCAGATCGGCCAGGATGACCCGGTCGCCGGCCTGGGCAAACCTGCGGGCCAGGGCCAGGCCGATGCCGCTGGCGCCGCCCGTGACCAGGACGTGACGGCTCATGCGGCGTTGCCTTTACGGCGGGCGCTGATGGCTTCGGACAAGGCAAGTAGTCGGCGGGCGGCGGCCACGTGCAGATTCTCCACCAACTGGCCGTTCACAACGACCACACCCTTGCCTTCGGCCTGGGCCTGCTCGAACGCCGTGACGATGATATCGGCTTCCGCGATGTCGTCGTCGGAGGGCGCAAAGACCCGGTTGGCCGCATCCAGTTGTCGGGGATGGATCAGGGTCTTGCCGTCGAAACCAAATTGCCGGCCATGATGGCAGGCAGCCTCGAAACCAGCGTCATTCTTGAGGTCTAGATAAACCCCGTCCAGGGCGGTCAGGCCATAGGCCCGCGCGGCCAACAGACAGATGGACAGCGAAGTGGCGAAGGGTTCCCGGTGCGGCGTGTGCAGGGCGTTCAGGTCCGTCGCCAGATCGGACGTGCCCATGATCAGACAGCGCGTTTTGGGCGATGCGGCGGCGATTTCCTCGGCATGCAGAATTGCCAGGGGCGTTTCGATCATGCACCACAGGTCCATGTGCTTGGGCAGGGCGGCGGCAACGGCGCGGACCTGGCCGGCACCCTCGGCCTTGGGCAAGACAAGCGCGGCTGCCTTGGAGGCGGCGACGGCGTCCAGGTCGTCGGCATGCCACTGGCTGCCGCTACCATTGATGCGGATTGCCACTTCGCGTGGTTCATAGCCGCCATTGTTGACTGCATTGACTACCTGTTGCCGGGCCATGGCCTTGGTGTCCGGGGCGACGGCGTCTTCTAGATCCAGGATCAGGGCGTCCGCCGCCAGGGTCTTGGCCTTTTCCAACGCCCGTGCGTTGGAGCCGGGCATATAGAGGACGCTGCGCCGGGGTTGAATATCGTTGGTCATGCCCCGATCTTCTCTCTGTTGCCCATGCCGGCGGTGGGATGAATGATTTCAGGACGCCCGGACCAGTTCCAGGCAAATGTGGTGCGCGAGACACCTAGCAACAGACCGTTGGTGGCGGATGGATGTACCCACAAACCATGCTGTTCGGCTTCCTGGCTTTCCCCGCGTGGGGTCCAGCGGGCCCGGTTGGCATCCAGGCTGTCGAGAAAGGCACCCATGTCATGGGTTTCGCAATAACACATATAGAGGCTATCGCCGCGCTTGGCCGCCCAGCGGCCCATGGCGGACGTGCCATTGGTAACCTGGGAAATTTCGATCCGGTCCAGACGCTCCGGCGGATTAAACAGCGTCAACGTGCCTTTGTAGCCAAAGCGTTCGCTGCCGATAGCGGAAAAGCGCGTGGCGTCCAGATTGAATAGACCGGCGAAATGTGCCGCCGCTCCGCTCCAGTCGCTGATTAGGGTATTGGTGACCTCGTAGAGGAAATTGACCAGGCCTACACGGGGCCGCATCAACGAGGGTGAGATCACGAATGGCATGCCGTAGTGATCTTCCGCCGGGAGATAAAACTGTTCGCCATCCCAAATGGGTTCCACGCCCAGGCCAGCCATGTGTTCCACCAAGCCATCTATGTTAGAGGTCGACAGCCCGGCGGTCATCAGGCCCTCGCCCCGCTCTGCCAGAAAATCGGCGCAACGTCCGGCGCCGTCAGGCTGACACAGTTCAACCTCGCTTTCGCCGAATGACATGATTGTGCGCTTGGCAGAGAGATAGGCGCTGTCGTCCTCCCGTGCCACGTCGGCGCCAAACAGGGTTTGCCAGTTCGCCGCTGCCGATTTCCGATCGGCCACGGTCAATTGAATGCGGTCAATTTTATCCAACATAATACGTTCTCCAGATAAATATTAACGCCAGGCGAAGACGGGCTGTTCCAGGTGGTCGACCCGAATGTTGTTGCGGCCCCGCATAACAACCTCGCAGAATTGATGAACGACCGCCGCCGTGGGCGCATGCACCTGATCGTCGCCGAAGCGTACCCGCAGCATGGGGCGCTCGCTTTCGGGAATCGTGATGAACTCTGGTGAATCCGGCCGGATCAGATCAGCAAGCGGTATCGGCATGATTTTGGCGACTTCATCAGGGTTCGGTGACATGGTCGCACCCGCGCCGGCCCAAATTACCACTGGCGTTATGAAATAGCCCGAACGGGTGGGATAATCGTCCAACAGGCCCAACACGGCATCCTCGCCCAGGTGTAGATTGATCTCCTCCGACAATTCCCGCAGGCCGGCCTGGGTCGCGTTCTCGCCGCTATCAACACGGCCACCCGGTAAGGCCTTTTGTCCGGCGTGGGATGATAGCCTGGGCGTGCGCCGTGTCAGGACAAAGGCGGTCTGCCCAGCACCGTCGTCGATCAAGGTCATGGTCACGGCGGCATGCTTCAGGCCATCGCCGGCCCCTGTCCCGTCATTGCCGCCTTCATGACTGGGGGCCTGCCGTCTAAATTCCGCTAGGCGCGCCGCAAAAAGCCCGCGGGTCTCGTCCGTGTAGGGAAACTCCATCGCCGTCTTTGTCCTCGAAGCAAAATCTTACATCGCCCCACCATAGGCCTATGGACCCAGCAATCCAACGGCGCTTTCGGAGCGGCCAAACATAAAGATATGAGTATGTTTAAAAAAATCTATTGACGCGACCTTCTGACCCAGCATATATGGGCCTTGCGCCGATTTGAGCCAGCTTGCGGGCGCAGTACAAATACAGCTAAACCGGTCGGTACCAACCGCCCAGCCAACGCTGTGGCGGTTTTTTTGTTTGGAACCGGGCTGGCATGGACAGTGATAGGAGACGACGATGACTGAAAGTAAAAACCCGGAAACCCTGGCTCTGCACGCGGGCTATCGCACGGACCCCACCACGGGCGCCGTCGCGGTTCCAATTTACCAAACAACTTCGTATCAGTTCGATAGTGCCGAGCATGCCGCCAACCTGTTTGGCCTCAAGGAACTCGGCAATATCTATACCCGCATAATGAACCCGACCAACGATGTGCTGGAACAACGCATCGCGGCCCTGGACGGCGGCGTGGCGGCCCTGGCAGTGGGCTCGGGGCAGGCGGCGTCCGCCCTGGCCCTGCAGAATGTCGCCCAGGTGGGTGACAATGTGGTCAGCTCCACCGATCTTTACGGCGGGACTTGGAGCCTGTTTGCCAACACCCTGAAGCAGCAGGGTATCGAAGTGCGCTTTGTCGACCCTTCCGATCCGGAAAATTTCCGCCGCGCCACGGACGACAAAACCCGCGCCTATTATGCCGAGACCCTGCCGAACCCAAAGCTGCATGTCTTCCCCATTCGGGAGGTTTCGGACATCGGGCGCGAATTCGGTATTCCGCTGATCATGGACAACACGGCGGCCCCCATCATTTGCCGTCCCTTCGATCATGGCGCCGCCGTGATCATCTATTCCACGACCAAGTATATCGGCGGGCACGGTACCTCTATCGGTGGTTTGATCGTGGATAGCGGCACGTTCGATTGGGAGGCGCATCCCGCGCGCCAGCCGCTGTTGAACCAGCCCGATCCCAGCTATCACGGCGCGGTCTGGGTCGAGGCGGTGAAGCCCCTGGGCCCCATCGCCTATATCCTCAAGGCGCGAGTGACCCTGTTGCGCGATCTTGGTCCGGCGACCTCGCCCTTCAATTCCTTCCAGACCATTCAGGGCCTGGAAACATTGCCCCTTCGCATACGGGAGCATTGCCGAAATGCCGATGCGGTGACGGAATACCTGAGCCGCCATGACGAGGTGGCGAAGGTGATCCATCCCAGCCTGCAGGGTGGCGAGGAGCGGCGGCGGGCCGATGCCTACCTGACGGGCGGCTATGGCGGTCTGGTGGGTATCGAGTTGAAGGGCGGCCTGGAGGCTGGACGCGCCTTTATCGATGCGCTGGAGCTGTTTTATCATGTCGCCAATATTGGTGATGCGCGCAGCTTGGCGATCCATCCGGCGACCACGACACATTCGCAATTGACCCCGGAAGAGCAGTTGGCCACCGGCGTCAATGAAGGCTATGTGCGGCTTTCGGTGGGCATTGAGCATATTGATGATATCATCGCCGATCTGGCGCAAGCCCTGGACAAGGCGGTGGCGGTGAAGGCAGCCGCCTGATCATACGTGAAGAGTAAGCGGCGGCGCTGTCCAGACGAGCCGCGCCGCCGTTTGCTATTCAGGAGAGGTGTCTTGTTGTTGCACCAATAATTGCGGCGGTGTTTTAAGAAACAGGAAGGCGGCGATGGCGCAACCGGCCGGGTAAAGCGCCAAGAGCAACAAGGTCTCGCTATAACTGCCGAACGTATCGAAGGCGATGGCCAGCGGCATGGGCCCGATGGAGGCACCGGTCACGCCGATCATCTGGCCGGTACCCTGAATGGCGCCCAAATGCTTGCGGCCGAAATAGCGCGGCCAGACATAGCCGAAGAAGGTCATGGTGCAGCCATTGTTCAGGCCGAAGGCAACGGCGTAGATCATGGCCGAGAACAGGTCGTGGACCTGGGACGCGCTGGTTAGGGATGTCACCATGACGATCAGGCCAAAGGTGAATACCCGGTGCGTCGGGAAACGGTCGAGGGCGCGGCCGACCAAGGGAATGGCGATGATCATGACCAGCGCGGAAATGGGAAATATTCGCGCCGCCGCCGCTTCACTTAGGCCTTGGGTGGTCAGGATCGAGACCTGGAAGAAATGTAGTGAGGTGACCAGCATGGACATTCCGAACAGGCCGGCGCAGAGAACCCAGAAGGTCGAGGTCGCCAAGGCCTCGCGCAAGGTCAAACCATGCTCGGAGGCGGAGGTATCCTCGCGGCCTGCGGCCGCTGTGTCGCCATCAGGCAGTAGATCGAGGTCCTCGGGCCGGTTATGAACCAGGAACAGTACGGGGGGCAGCATCAACACCCAGGTGCTCACCCCCAGCCAGAACCAGGCTTCGCGCCAGCCCACCGTATCGATCAGCCATTGTGACAGCGGTGGATGCACGGCCATAGAGGCGGAAAAACCTATTGCCATGAGGCCCAGGGCAAAGCCGCGCTTGCGGTTGAACCAATGGGAAATGATGTTGGAGCTGGTCAGCATTAGACTACCCTGACCAAGGAACCGTAGGGCAGCGAAGCCGATCGCCAGCCACAAGAAGCCAGCGGCGGCGCCAAAGGCCGCGCAGGCCAGACCCAGCAGCAGGCTGACGCCCAGCAGCATCCGGCGCGGGCCGATCCGGTCCAGTAACCTCCCCATCCAAGGCAAGCCAAAGGCGGCAACCAGGGTGGCGAAGGCATAGGCGGATGAAACGGTGGTGGCGGAAAGGCCCAGATCGGCCTGGATATGAACCAGAAAGACGCTAAAGGTATGGGACTGCCCCGGACCCGAGACAAATATACCCAAGGCAGCCACGGCCAAGATGACCCAGCCGTAAAAGAAACGGCGATTGATACTCAGAGCCAGAGATTTCATTGTGGGGCTGGCCGTCCAAACTAATGCGCCGGGCGGAACCAGCCCGAATGCGAATAACACCAGTGCTGCTTATAGCACTATATTCACGACAAGCGCTTTAGGTATTATTTAGCGCTATTCTAAATAGCCTGGAATTCGTTATAGGCTGGATGGCCTAATCAAAGATGACCAACGAAAAAGAAAGGGGACGCTGTGGCGCCCCCTTCCAAATCGTCGCTAATCGCGGTTGAAAAACCGTATCAGGCGCCCTCGCGGCCGATAATGGCCACCGAAGAGACGTTCTGATGCGGCTGACCGCCGAGATTATGGGTCATCCCGAAGGTCGGATCCTTCAACTGGCGCGGGCCGGCCCGGCCAAGGAGCTGGTTGTACATTTCGTACAGCATCCGCAGGCCGGAAGCACCGATGGGGTGGCCAAAGCATTTCAGGCCGCCATCGATCTGGCATGGCACCTGGCCGTCGGCATTGTAGAAACCGTCGAGGACATCGCGCCAGGCTTCGCCTTCGTTGGAGATGTAGAGATCTTCCATGGTCACCATCTCGGTGATCGAGAAGCAGTCATGGCACTCGAACATGGAGATCTGATCCCGTGGCTTCTCGATGCCCGCCTCTTTATAGGCCCGCTCGGAGGCCTTGCGGGTGGTCAGGAAGTAGCTGCCGTCCCAGGAGTTATGGCCCGATTCCTGACCATTCGAGACTGCCAATTGCAGCGCCTTGACGGTGATCCGGTCGGTTTTGCCCAAAGATTTGGCAATTTCCGGCGTGGTCACGATAGCGCAGGCGGACCCATCCGAGACGCCGCAGCAATCAAACAGACCCAAGGGGGCCGCGATCATTGGTGCGTTCAAGACCGTATCCAAGGGGATCTCTTTTTGCAGATGCGCCTTGGGGTTCTTGGCGCCGTTGGCATGGCTTTTCACCGAGATGGTACCGATGGCTTTCTTCACCGTATCCATGTCAACGCCATGCTTTTCGGAATAAGCGGTCGCCAACTGGGCGAAACCGCCGGGAGCCGAGCCGTTATTCTTGATCATGTCGTTGAGGGGGCCGGAGCCGCGCTGGGGCAGGCCGCCATAGCCGGTGTCCTTCAGTTTTTCGACACCAACCGCCAGGGCGATATCGGCCGCGCCGGAGGCTACCGCATAAACGGCGCCGCGGAAGGCTTCCGTCCCTGAGGCGCAGAAGTTCTCGACCCGGGTCACGGGAATATTGGGCAGGCGCAGGGCCACGGAAAGCGGCACGCCGGATTTGCCCACATGCACTTCCTCGATCGCTGTGGCGAACCAGGCCGCATCGATCTGGCTGGTTTCAATGCCCGCATCGACCAGGGCTTCCTGATAGGCTTCAACGATCAAATCTTCGGCATCGCAGTCCCAACGTTCCCCGAATTTCGAGCAACCCATGCCAAGAATAGCGACTTTATCTCTAATACCTGAGGCCATTTTTCGTTCTCCTTATACCGCCTAAATCTTCGGCGCTGCTTTCCAGTAATACTTGTTGAAATTACGCTTTTCGTCGGCCGCCTTGATGCGGAACACCATGCGGAATTCGTCGCCGACCGCCACGCCGCCTTCGTCAACGTCGGTGAAGTCGGCCATCATGCGGCCGCCCTCGCCAAATGTGACCATGCCGAAATGGTGAGGCGGGTCCGGTGCGTAGGTCAGGTTATCGGCTGTCCAGGACTGGATCATGGCGGAGGTTTCCGACATCCGGTGATCTTCCTGTGTGTTGATGGCGCCGCAATTTGGGTTCACGCAAATCCGGGCTTTCGGATATTGTACGGTGCCGCATTGTTCGCACTTGCCGCCAACGAAACCGATGACCATTTCCTTGTTTCGGTACAACGTGGTCAGCGCGGTCTGTTTGTCCGTTTCCGAACGCAGGCCTCCGTCCTGTTCCACCAGGTTATTAAAGGCCAGGAACTTGTTGTAGTTGGTTTCTTCCTTGCGGTGCGCCAGATGACCCTTGATGCCCTGCCGGTTCGACATGGTGGACAACTTGTCCGTAGTGCGGAAGACCAGGGCGTCGCAGCCCTGACCCCAGCCGACCACCATGATGGTTTCGCCCGGTTTGGCATCCTGCAGGCAATCAACCAGCATGACCAGGGCGTGGGCGGTTCCCGCCTCGCCCATCACATTGTGCAGATTGTCCCGCGTTGCTTCGGCTTTAATGCCGCACGACTTGGCCACCATTCCGGCAATGTTGCGGATGGTGCCGGGCATTACGAAATGATCAATGTCGCCGGCGCCAAGACCTGTGTTCTCCAGAGCCGCTTGCACCGCTTCCGGCACGATCTTCATGTAGCCTTCGTCGCGGATCCAGCGTTCTTCCCAGTTATAGTCGAAGTCAGCGTTCTGGCCCCGATAGTGATCGACGAAATCCACCGCGATCTGACCGGCGCCGAGATATTCGGCGACCAAATCGTCACTGCCCAACAAAAGCGCCGCACCGCCGTCGCCATACATCAGCTCGTTGGTATTGGCTGTCTGGCTGCGCCGGTGTTCGCCAGTGGCGAACAGGGCGCTGCCTCCGGTACCCTGGGCCACGCTCAAGGCGTTGATCAAGCCGGAGGTCGCCGAGCGTTGGGACGAGGTAATATCCATCGTCATCATGTTCTGGCCCAGGTTCAGGGCGGTGCCCAGAACGCCTGAATTCTGCCGGTCCGTGAACGGCAGTGTTGTCGAGGCCAGATAAATAGCCTTGATGTCGTCGGGCCGAGCCTTGTCCAGGCAATCGCGGGATGCTTCGACCGCCATGGTCAGGGCATCCTCGTCCCAATTGCACATGGAGCGTTCGCCCTTGCTGTACGCCTTGAGGGCGCCATTGAACCAGCTCACATTCTCTAGAATGACGCTTCTCGGCAGCCGCCGCCTGGGCACATAGCCGCCGTACGCTGTAATACCTACCATTCGCTCTTCCCTTCACGGGGCCGGCAACGCCAAGGGCAATGCCAAGGATACCATCAGCCCGCACAATTATTGCATTGTGTATTCAAATCTAATTTACCAGAGCTGGGTTCTTCGTCAAGGAAAGCACCTGAGCCATGTCAGTTTCATCAACCTTGCAAAACTAGCTTGGGCTTCAACTTATGTGTTGACCAATTCGAAAATGGTGGTGGAATGGCAACTAAATTCTAGTTTTGGCAATAGACCCATGGGGCCAGAAATGCTCTTTATCTGTGGTTATGGATGCATCAAGCAAATACGTGGGCTGGACTAAGCCGTCCGTAGGTGATGGCGTGTGGGAACTATTTCGGTGTCATCCGGGCATTCCGGTGCAGGTTCATTCGGTTCTCTCCTCAAGGCTTCTGTCTTCACAAACGTCAGATTTTCGGAAGAAGGATCGAATGAACATCCTTGTGAGAACTCACATCTAGAACTTCGGCTTCAGACGCTTGCCGATTAGTGGCAGCAACGCGGACGTTAACCTTTTCGCCCATTTTTTGAGGAATGTTTCGGAGGAACGCTGCCGCGCCCGGCATCCGCGACTATTGCGGTTTCGGTGGGCGGACGGCGAGGATCAGGGGCATGGCGACCAATGCCGTCAGGGCGAAGAACATGAAGGCGTTCAAATAGCCGATCATCTGGGACTGGCGGCCGATCTCGTGCACCATGGGCAGGGCTTGTTGCACACTGGGCGCTGCCGTCTCCAGACCCCACAGCGCCGGGCGGCCCGGTTGTACGCGCTCGGCGATCTCGGCGTAGGATATTTTCGAGGTTCTGAGCGCCACTGCTACGGACAGCGAGATATGTACCGAGCTGCCGAACAGGCGCAGCAAATGAAACAGCGAACTGACCAGCGGGAACTTGTCCGGCGTCACCGCGCCCATGTTGATCACCAACAAAGGCACCCAGACAAAGCCGATGCCCAGGCCGGAGACGAAACCGGTCCAGGCGAGCTGGAAATAGGTTACGTTGATATCGAAGCTGGCCATCGCCCAGCCGGTCCAGATTTGCGCGCCAAAGCCCAAGGTAAGCCAGATTCGCGGATCGTAACGTGACCCCCAGAGCAGGGTGACGAAACCGAGCATCATGCCCAGGCCGCGGATAGCCAGCAGAACACCGATGGTGTCTTCGGGGTAGCCACGAAGTTGCTGCAACATGTTGGGCAGGAGCACCAATGGTGAATAGCTCAACATACCGAAGGCTGCGACCAGCAACAGGCCGATCACCAGGTCGCGGTTGGCCAGAACACGGAGATCAATGTATGGCTGGCGCCAGGTCAGGCTGTGGATGACGAAGAGGTACAGGCAAAACAGGCCGGCCAGGCATTCCAGAACAATTTCCGTGGAGTCGAACCAATCGTTGCGCTCACCCCGGTCAACCATCAACTGGAAACAGGCGATCGCAATGGACAAAAAGATAAAACCGCGCAGGTCCAGGCGGTTGCGACTTTCTGGTTCATCGCGGGGAATCACGGCAATGACCCCTAGGCAGGCCACGATCGCGAACGGCATGCAGAAATAGAACACCGCGCGCCAACCATATTCTTCGGTCAGGATGCCGCCCAGCCAAGGTCCAATCATCGGTCCAATGGTGACCCCGATGCCGAAGATCGAGGTTATTACGCCGTGCCTCTCACGTGGATACGAGGCCATGACCAGAGCCATAGTCAGGGGCGTCAATGGTGCCCCAAACGTACCTTGAATGGCGCGAAACAGCACCAGAGATTCAAGGTTCGGCGCTAATGCACAGGCCAGCGTGGCAAGGGAAAAACCAATTGTCGAGATCACGATCAAACGGCGCGAGCCAAAACGATCGTTCAGCCAGCCGGTCGCCGGCAATCCAACCGCGTTGGCTACCAGATATGAGGTCACCACCCAGGCGACCTGATCACGTGTCGCCGATAGTGAACCCTGGATCTGTGGTAGGGAGACGTTGGCGATGGTGATGGTCATGGCGAGTAGGAAAACAACCAGCACACAGGCCGCCAGCAGGGCGACCCGGCTGCTGTTGTCGAGCGCTGTCTGTTCCGCCACGGCCATACGCACACACCTGGTCCCTGAATGGGAGATCAAGGCTAGCACGCCGTGCCTCGTGCCGCCAACGGGACAAAATTTTTCCCCTCAAACTGTGTGAACCCGGCCCAATGATGCTCTACACTAGTGCTATGTAGTACATCATTGTACGAGTCACGGGGCCGGGAGAGCCAATGTCATGAGCGACCTTCAATTACAATTCGCCGGCACCCAAGATGTCTTGGAACAGCACCGCATAGACGTGGATCGGCTGCAAACCTATATGCAAGAACACGTGGCGGGTTTCTCGGGCAATATTGAGTTGAGCCAATTCAAGGGCGGACAGTCCAATCCCACCTACCGCATTGACGCGGACGGCCAATCCTATGTTTTGCGCCGCAAGCCGCCAGGCGTTTTGCTGCCCTCGGCCCATGCGGTGGACCGGGAATACCGTGTCATCACCGCCCTGGCGGACACGGATGTGCCGGCGCCCAGGACCTATTGCCTGTGCGAGGACGAAAGCGTTATCGGCACTATTTTCTACATCATGGAGATGGTGCAGGGCCGTATTCTGTGGGATTCCACCCTACCCGGAATGAGCCGGGAGGAGCGCGGCCAGATCTACCGCTCCATGAACGAGGCCATGGCCGCCCTGCACAGGGTCGACTATGAAGCCATCGGCCTGGGCGATTTCGGCAAGGTCGGTGAATACCGGGAACGACAGATCCACCGTTGGAGCAAGACCTACCGGATTTCGGAAATGGATACGATCCCTGAAATGGACCGGCTGATCGAATGGCTGCCCAAGAATATTCCTAGCGGTGACGAAACAACCCTGATTCATGGCGATTTCCGCATGGACAACATGGTTTTCCATCCCACTGAGCCCAAGGTGGTCGCCCTGCTGGATTGGGAATTGGCAACCCTGGGGCATCCGGTGGGGGATTTTACCTACACCATGATGGGCTGGCGCCTGGACAAGGATCTGTTCCGCGGCATCGCCGACGCGGATATCGAGGGTCTGGGCATCCCAACCGAGGAACAGCATATTGCGCACTACTGCACATTGACCGGGCGCGATGGAATTCCCGATCTGGAATGGTATTTTGCTTATAATATGTTCCGCTTGGCGGCCATTCTGCAGGGCATTGCAAAGCGGGCCGCGGATGGTACGGCGGCCTCGGAACATGCCGTGGAACAGGGCCGCCGGGCCCGTCCTTTGGCCGAGGTGGCTTGGAAGCAAGTTGAGAAGCTGGCTGGTTAGAGCCCACTGGTTAAAGAGTGTGACAGAAAGAGTATGATCGAGATGAGTAACTATCAGAACGAAACCATCCCCGTGCGCGAGGCGCACCGCCTGGATGAAGAAAAGCTGCGGGTCTATCTGTCCGCCAACATGGATGGTATCGGCGACGATATTGCCATGTGCCAATTCGCCGTCGGCCAATCCAACCCGACCTACATGATTTCCACCGGTGGGTGTGAATTTGTTCTGCGCAAGAAGCCGCCGGGGACCTTGCTGCCCTCGGCCCATGCCGTCGACAGGGAATACAGGATTATGACCGCCCTTAGGGACACGGATGTGCCCGTGCCCAAGACCTATCTGTTGTGTGAGGACGAAAGTGTACTGGGCACAGCCTTTTTCGTCATGGACAAGGTGGATGGCCGGGTTCTTGATGATCAGTACGCACCAGCCTTTAGTCCGGAAGAGCGCGGCGCGGTCTATGATCACCTGCTGCAGGTTCTGGCGGCCTTCCACGCAGTGGATTATGAGGCGGTGGGCCTGGGCGATTTCGGCCGTCCCGGCAATTATTACGAGCGCCAGATCAACCGTTGGACCAAGCAGTATCTGGCCTCGCAGACGGATGATATTGAGGCCATGATGAAATTGATGGAATGGCTGCCCAAGAACGTTCCCCAGGATGACACCACGACCCTGGTGCATGGCGACTACCGCCTGGGCAACAATATCATCCATCCCACAGAGCCCCGCATCGTCGCCGTGCTGGACTGGGAATTGGCCACCCTGGGCCACCCCCTGGCGGATCTGGCCTATTGCTATGTTGCCTGCTTCATGGCCACGGGGGAGCTGTTGGAGCGGCTGTCGGGTTTGCCGAGTGAGGAGCAATTTATTGGCCGTTATTGCGAGCTGACCAACCGGGACGGGATTCCCGACTGGACATTTTACAAGGTTTTCCAATTGTTTCGCCTGGCGGCCATTGTTCAGGGCGTCTACAAGCGCGGCCTGGATGGTATTGCCTCGAATGCCAAGGCGGTAACCTACGGCGACAGATGCCGTGACCGGGCTAAAGCCGCCTGGGCCATGGTGCCGGAATAGGCTTGGCAATGGTTGATTTTCTGGATCAAATTGCCGCTGCCGAAAAGCAGAACAAATCATTCCTGTGCGTCGGCCTTGACCCTGATCCGGGCCGCATGCCGGAGCATCTGGCGCAAGAGCCCGATGGCATATTCCGGTTCTGCAAGGGCATCGTCGATGCGACCCATGATCTGGTTTTGGCGTTCAAACCGCAGATTGCCTATTTCGCCGCCCAGGGAGCGGAAGAGCAGCTGCGCCGTGTGATCGAATACATTCACGCCAACACGGATATCCCCGTGATCCTGGATGCCAAACGGGCGGATATTTCCTCCACCTCGAAAATGTATGCCGAGGAAGCGTTTGATGTCTACGGCGCCGATGCTTTAACCGTGAACCCCTATTTTGGCATGGATTCCATCCAGCCTTTTCTGGATTACAAGGACAAGGGCATCATTATTCTCTGCCGCACCTCGAACCCCGGCAGCGCGGAAATTCAGAACATTGTCTCCCAGGACGGCGAAACGGTCTATGAGGTGGTGGCGCGCAAATCTGCTGGTGAGTGGAACATGCACGGCAATATCCTGCTGGTCGCTGGCGCCACCCATCCTGACGAGCTGCGCCGTATCCGGGAGATCGTTGGCGGCATGACCCTGTTGATCCCCGGTGTCGGCGCCCAGGGCGGCGATATTCCCGCCCTGATCGGAAGTGCCAGGGGCGGCGGTGTGATCATCAATTCCTCGCGCGCGGTGATCTATGCGGGGTCCGGCACGGATTATGCCGATGCAGCCCGTGCCGCCGCCCGAGAAACACGGGATGCCATCAACGATGCCGTCTATGCCATTTGCAATGATATCCGCGTCTGATCGGCTGCTGGAAAAGGAAGACCGGTGATGAGCTTTTTGGCCTGCGCCATGACAGAACACGGCAGGCCATGGTTGAGTGCTTAGCGGCATTGCAGAGACTGTTTTATGACGCCGAGGTGCCCGGCTTCTTTTCCGGCAACCTGCATACCCTGGCTTGGTGTGGCCGAACGGCCCCAAACATCCCTGGCGCTCAGCCAGCGAGAAAGGCGCCGTCGATGGGCAGTGCCACACCCGAGATGTAGCTGGCCTGTTCCGAGAACAGAAATTCCATGGCGGCGGCGACTTCGTCCGCCTCGCCGGCCCGATGCATGGGCGAGAGACCAAGCGTCCTCTCTATAGGCGGGCTCCTGCGCTTCGAAACGGGCGCGGATGCGGGAGCCCGGCTCGCTCAGGATCAGCCTTGGCAGGACCGCGTTGGGGATGATGCCGAATTCGGCAACGTCCTTGGCCAATTGATGGGTGAAGCCGAGAATGCCTGCCTTTGCCGTGGCATAGACCAGCCGGGCGCCGGCGGTGCCGACCGGGCCGATGCGGCCATGGGCCGAGGTGGAGGACATGTTGACGATACGGCTGTGTGATTGCTCCCGCATGGCCGCGATCACGGCCTGGCAGGCCCAATAGGTGCTTCTGAGATTGATAACCAGATTCCAATCATCGTCGGAAATTTCATCGATCTGATGCACGCTTTTTGGACCGGCGCCGCCGGCGATGTTGGCGAGCGCATCTATACGGCCATATTTCTTCAAGGCCGCATCCGTGAAGTCTTCGACATCTGGGCGGCGCAAGACATCCGCCGCATGATACATCACAGTGCCGCCCGCTGCCTCGTTTGATCCGGCGGCTTTCGTCAGGCCTTCCTGGTCCCGATCGACCAGACACAGATCATAACCGGCCATCGCCAGCCGCAGGACCGTTGCCTTGCCGATGCTGTTCGCTGCTCATGGTTTAGAAATCCTAGGCAGCCTCGGCCAGCGTGAAGCCCAGCTCGTGACAAGCCTGGTTCAGGGCGGCGACAGCCTCCGCCGAAAGCGGTAGCATGGGTGGGCGCATGTTGCGCCAGGCCTCGTCGCCCGTATTTTGCGCCAACAATTCCTTCATGCCGGGCACGAAGCCAAATGCCTGCAGCATTTTGCGGGCCGCCGACGCGGTCGCCTGGGCCGCCTCCGCCCCCGCCGCATCACCCGCCAGATGTGCGGCATAAACCGGCTGACAAAGATGCGAGGTGGCGTTGCCCGTGGCCGTTATACAGCCCGCGCCGCCTTCCTTCAGGGTGTCGAGTAGATACAGCTCGGTCCCGGCAAAGGTGCGGAAGCCGGGAATCGCCCGGGCCACCGCCTTCATATCTTCCCAATTGCCGGAGGAATCCTTCACCCCGACCACGGTCTTGGGAAAGGCTCTGTTCAGGCGTATCAGTAACTCGGTGTTGATCTCAAGGCCGGTCATGGTGGGGAAGTCGTAGATCACGATGCGCATACGGTCGTCGCCCAGGCTTTGGATCACCTGATCATAGCAGGCGAACAGGCCATCATTGCCGATGCCTTTGTAATAGAAGGGGGGCAGCATCAGGATCTGGCCAAAGCCCGCATCCAGCGCCGCTTTGGTCAACTCAATGGTATCGGGCAGGGCGCAACAGCCGGTGCCGATCATCAGCTTGTTCTTGGCGATGCCCGAGTTGGCGGCGGCCGCGATTACATCCAGGCGTTCGGCGACGGAAAAGGAATTCGCCTCGCCCGTGGTGCCCAGCACCGAGATACCGTCGCAGCCATTGCCGAGCAGCCATTTGTGATGCGCCACCATTTTGTCCAGATCGACCGACAGGTTGGCACGCTGCGGCGTTACGGCGGCGCTCCAGACGCCCGAAAGGGGGTCGCTCATATAGGTGCCTCCAACTAATTGTAGTTCGCTATTTATGGTCGTCTATCCAGAACATGATGCTCCAATGGTCCGGCATGGCGCTCGCTAATGCAGCGACCGCGAACCGAAATACCCGCCCGGTGTACACTATCCGGGTCCCCGGTGACCAGAGGGTGCCAATGAGCCAGGGACTTTCCCTCCGCCAGCATCCGATAGGCGCAGGTTGACGGCATCCAGACCAGTTCGCCGACATTCCTTGGATTCAGCACCACGCAATCGGGCTCCAGGGTGGAGCGGCGTTCATAATTGTCGCAGGCGCAGGCGCCGATATCCAACAGCCGGCAGGCCACGTTGGTAAAGGCTAATTCGCCCGTATCGATATCTTCCAGCTTATGCAGGCAGCATTTGGCGCAGCCGTCGCAAAGTGATTCCCATTCTTCTGGAGACATCTGGTCGAGCACCTTGCGCCGCCAAAAAGGTTGTTCCGAAACTGTGTCCTCAGCCGGCATGGCGGGTGATGAAGGCCTTGATGCGCGGTGCGATTTCCTGACGCCAGCGGTGGCCGTTAAAGACACCGTAATGGCCAACATCTGGCTGTTCCCAATGTTCGCGCATGTCATCGGGCAGGGCGTGGCACAGATCCTGAGCCGCCCTGGTCTGGCCGACGCCGGAGATATCATCCTTGCTGCCCTCGACCGTCATCAGGGCGCAATTGGTGATTGCGCCCGGATCAACCAATTTGCCGCGGTGGCGGAAGGTGCCCACGGCCAATTGATGTTCCTGAAATACCTTCTCTATGGTTTGCAGATAGTATTCCGCCGTTAGGTCCATCACCGCGCAATATTCGTCATAAAAGGCGCGATGCTGGTCGGCGCTGTCGCCGTCACCACGCAACAGATTATGATATAGCCTCATATGGGCGCCCACATGGCGGTCCAGATTCATGGTCATGAAACCGGTCAATTGCACGAAGCCGGGATAGACTGGGCGCATGAAACCCGCATTGGACGCCGGTACCCGCTGGATCACGGTTTGTTCGAACCATTCCAGGGAATGATTTTGGGCCAATTCGTTCGGGGTCGTGGGATTGATGCGGGTATCGATTGGCCCGCCCATCAAGGTCATGGTACGCGGCGTCAAGGCATCATCGACGGCTGATAACAGCGATACGGCGGCCAACATCGGCACCGATGGCTGGCAGACCGCCAAGGTGTGGCAGCCCGGCCCGATGTGAGCCAGGAACTCGATCAAATAATCGATATAGTCGTCCAGGTCGAAGGACCCTTCCTGCAGCGGCACATTGGCCGCATCACGCCAATCGGTGATGTAGACATCGTGGTCGGGCAGCATGGCCCGCACCGTGTCGCGCAGCAGGGTGGCGAAATGGCCACTGAGGGGAGCCACGATCAACAACCGGGGATGGCCCAGGGCGCCGGTCTCGTCACCCGCCCGGACAAACCGCTTCAATTGACCAAACGGTAGGCGGTGCACGATCTCTTCGTGCACCGCAATAATTTCACCGTCGATTTCAGTTCTGTCCAGACCAAAGGCCGGTTTCTGGTAATGCCGGACGCTGGATTCAAGCAGTTCTAGCGAAGCCGCTATCGCCCGTGCGGCGGGGGTATAGCTCATTAGGTTCATTGGATGGCGCAACAGCGCCTGATTGGCTTCAGCGGCGAAACGGAGCGGCGCCAGCGCCAACTTGTGAAACTCGTGCAAATGATAGATCACGCAGTATTACCTGTGGTTACGGCTGGTACGGAAGAGCCAACGATTCTATCTATACAGCGAATATGCTGCAATGCAACAAAAAGCAGCCCGAAATTGATGCGGCGCAGTGTAAATTTTACGTCGTCGTTGGCTGATGCGGGCTTTGTCATAGTTTATCGAGCACCGTGATCAATTTATCCTTGAACTGCCAGGGCGAAAACGGTTTCCGGATATAGGCGGTCTTATTGTGCCTGGCGGCGGTTTTGATCGATTCCATGTCGGAATAATCATTGCGGACCTCTATAAGAAGTTCCGGACCGGACATACGGGGAATGCGCCAATCACAGACAATAAGATCGATCATGGCGCCGGAACGGTTCAGAAATTTCCGGGCTTCGTGACCAACGCCTACCGTGAAGACCCAATCCACGCCCATGTAGGCTAAAAGTGCCCGGGTGAGATCCCGGGCCTGAACCACGCCATCCACCACAAGGACTACCAAATCGTGCTTATTCTTTACCAACGGGCGCTCCCGGTTTCATGTGAATAATCTGAATTAGTCCTGATGTGATCTGATACCGCCCTCTTCTCAGCAAGCTGGAATGGGGACGGCACCGAAGCTAGGACCGCAAATGTGACTAATCACGAAAGCGCGCTGCCAGCGGTGCTCCTCTTCGCTTTCTCTCGATTCCTCCGGAATGAACCAATCCAGGAAATTAAAGAAACGCCAAAATATCAATTCACGACCCGTAATACCGCGACCCGATCATGCTCATGGAAGAACTAATTAGAATTTACGATTACTATGAAGATATTCATAAAAAATAAAGAAATAGAGCTCCTATAAGTTGAATTTTTTCTCTTCAACAACTCATGGGTACTGTCTGGAATTCATTTGGTGTCTTCGGAGGCGGTCACAAAATTTTCTTGAATCGAAGAATTACGAGAGTCGGCAGCCGAAAGGCGGCATGCGCGGCTTGGTATCAGCCGCCGGAAATCACCGCGCGGACCTTCGCCGCCATGTCCTCGGGCTTGGTCATGGGCGAGAAATGATGCAAATATTTGCCGTCCGGGCCCATTAAATATACGAACGAGGAATGGTCCATGAAATAATCACCCTCGTCGTCGGGCGGATTTTTGACAAAGTAGACGCGGTAGGCCTTGGCTGTCGCCTTGACCTGTTCCGGGCTGCCGGTCAGGCCGGTGATGGATGGATGAAAATTGCTCATGTAATCAGCCATGGCGGCCACGGTGTCGCGCTCCGGATCAATGGTCACCATCAAGGGGCGTACCTTGGCGCCGGCATCACCCAATAAATCCATGGCGCCGCCGATAACCTGCAACTCCGTCGGGCAGACATCGGGGCAATACGTGTAGCCGAAAAATACCAGCAGATATTGTCCGCTATAGTCGGCCTCGGTCACTGTCTTGCCCTTGTGGTTCACCAGCTTGAACGGGCCGCCAATGGTCGGCACGCCCACGCTGGATGTGTTCATCTCTCCCCGCTCGTCAATAAACAGGGTGTTGACGACCAGGGCCAGGGCCACCGCGACCACGGTTGCCACGATGAACAGCATCACACGGGGGAAAGTCATGTTGGCTCCGCGCCTATCTCGGCCGCTATCTCGAAAAAATGCTCTAGCCTTCCAGCATGCGGCGCAGCAGGTCGATATCCTCGGCCAGGGCCGCATCGGTCTGGCGCAGTTCCTCGATCCGCTTGACTGCGTGCATCACTGTTGTGTGGTCCCGACCGCCGAACTTGCGACCGATTTCTGGCAGGGAGCGGGTGGTCAGCTGTTTCGCCAGATACATCGCCACCTGGCGTGGCCTAGCCACGGCGCGGGCGCGGCGGGCGGAATGCATATCGGCCAGACGGATATTGAAATGCTGGGCGACTTTTTTCTGGATTTCCTCGATCGTGACCTTGCGGTCGTTGGCGCGCAGCAAATCCTGTAAGGCTTCCTGGGCCATCTCCAGATTAATTGGGCGACCCACCAGATGGGAATGAGCTATCAGGCGGTTCAGTGCGCCTTCCAACTCGCGGATGTTGGAGGTGATGCGGTGAGCCAGGAATTCCAACACCTTGGGTGGAAAGTCGCCCACGTTGGCACGGGCCAGCTTGGCCTCGAGAATGCCGAGGCGTAATTCAAAGTCGGTTTGATGGATGTCCACCACCAAGCCCCAGCCCAGGCGTGAGCGGATACGTTCTTCCACATCTTCCAGGTCCGAGGGTGAACGGTCGGCGGAAATGACAATCTGTTTGTTCTGATCTACCAGCTCGTTAAAGGTATGGAAGAATTCTTCCTGGGTGGAATCCTTGCGCGAGAAAAACTGCACATCATCGATCATCAAGACATCAGCGGAGCGGAAAACCTGCTTGAATGCCATGGTCTCCCGGTCGCGCAGGGCGCGGACGAACTGGTACATGAAACGTTCGGCCGAGAGATAGATTACCTCGCGGCTTGGGTCGCGCTCGCGAATATGCCAGCCAATGGCGTGCATCAAGTGGGTCTTGCCCAGGCCGACGCCGCCATAAAGGAACAGTGGGTTGAAATTCACCTGGGCCGTGTCGGCGACCCGGCGGGCGGCGGCATAGGCTAGTTCGTTGGATTTGCCGACCACGAATGATTCGAATTGATACCGTGAATCTAGGGTTGAACCCATGCGTGGCCCGCCGGCGGCGGAGGCCACGGCGGGAATTGCCGCCTGGGCACTATCAAAGGGCATGATCTTGCCGGCCTCGACCGCGTTTCCCGAAGCCCCGGCATCATTATCGGCGCCTGCTCCGGAAACCGCTCCAGGATTTGCGGCGCCACGCCCGGCGACGGGATGCACGGTAATTTCGATTTCACGCACGGCTTCGTCTTCGGCCTGCCAAAAGGTGCGGATGCGTTCGCCATAGTGGGATAACACCCAGTTCCGCATGAACCGGGTCGGGGCCTGCAGGTGGGCCATGTTGCCGTTGATGCGTTCAAACTTCAGTGGGCGCAGCCAGGAATTATATGCGGCATCGCCGAATTCGGATCGCAACCGGGCACAAACCCTTTGCCACTGACCGAGATACTCTTGGTCCATCAACCCGCCCTTTTGCAACCCGTCGTCTGCGTACAAATACCCGGTCAATAAATGCCCGGCCCGAAATCTTCCGGTCCAAGTGATGCTGTTGCGAGACAGTCTCGAAAGTGCGCCGGTACAAGTGCGCCAACAAGAGTGCGCCGATAAAAACTGCGGTGGATGAAGGCTTTCCCGGAGCAGCCACTGCGGATTAAACTCTGGTGGAACTTTGCGCCTACCCGAACACTATTTTCACCCGGTGTCCCGGCTTGCGGCCCGACCCACCATAAGATCCATACGGCAGCTTTGCCGTCCACGTTTTACCGACAATGTCCTAACGACAATGTCTCTGCGTCAACATACCCCCCGGTTTGACCACGGCAACTTTGTTTGCGCATCGCCCTTTTCCCAGGCCCTTTGCGCGAGGACCAGCCGTGGTCCGGTTTTTGTTTATGGTTGAAACGAATGCTTTAAAAAATCAAATAAAACAGAAAAGGTATTTTAATTTTTCAGTATTGTAAAAATAACACAGGATAATTACTTTCCGAAAAGCAAAAATCGTAAGTCCCCAATTACATATTAACTTGCCGATCCCGTCTCGACAAGGTCTATGTACGGTACTTTGACGAGGCCGTGAACGCAATGGGGGGAAATGGAGAACAGTGCAATTTTATTCGCGGTGAAGTGTAGTCAATAGCTCGCAGCCTACCAGATATAGATGCGTCGTCTGGCTTCTGTCTGGATGGCTAAAATCATCGCGGCAAAATTATGACCGCGCCATTTGGACGCGGCCTGTCGCGGCTCAAATTTTTGTTACGTCAGAGGTTTTATGTTGGCGAATCGCACCGGCAGTGCACACGTCATGGCTTCGGCCACCACGCCGTTGTCCCCCCGGTATGGCAGCGTATCAAACGTATTGCGGGTGACCGGCAAGAGGCCGCAATTGCTTATTCGGCGGCGCCCATGGAGTTGACCAGCCGGGTCAGACGGGAAATCCGCCGGGCCGATGTGTTGGCTTTCAAAATACCTTGTTGGCCGCTGCGTGCCAGGACCGGTTCGGCGGCTTTCAGAGCCGCGACGGCGGCATTCTTATCACCCGCCGCTAAGGCATCCTCGACCCGGCGCACATAGGTGCGGACACGGCTGCGCCGTCCGCGGTTGACCACGGTGCGCCGCTCGGCTTGACGGAGGCGTTTTCTTGCTTGTTTCGTATGGGCCATATCTGATTGTCTAACTTTTCTATATCCGGTTTTCCCAGCACTTGGGACGCGCGGTTATAGACGCGAGGTAGGACGGGGTCAAGGCCGGCGTCTGTTTAGCTTTCGGCTGGCTTCAGCCATCCTTTCGCGCCTCGTCAGGGGCATAGATCGAACGCCGCCGCCACCACAACAATTCGCCGCGCAGAAAGGCCTGGGCCAGATCGTTTTTAGGGCCCTCAAAGAATTGCGCGGCGGGGCCCTGCTCCTTCAAGCGGCCCCTGTGCAGGAACAAAATTTCATCCGCCAGGCGGCGGGCCTGGTGCAGATCATGGGTGGTCATGATGACCTTGGTGCCCTGGGCTGTGGCCTCGCGGATGATGTCTTCGACCAGATGGGTGGCGGCAGGGTCCAGGTTGGCGCTGGGTTCGTCCAGCAACAGTAATTCCGGGCGCACCGCCCATGCGCGGGCCAGTGCCAGGCGCTGCTGCTCGCCAAATGACAACAGGCGGGCCGGGCGCTGCGCATAGCGGCTCAAGCCAGCTAGTGCCAGGGCCTCATCGCTCCTCCTCCGCTGCTCCTCTGCCGTCACGCCCTTGATTTTAAGGGCGTAGGCCACGTTGGCATGGACGGAGCGGCGCAACAGCACGGGCCGTTGCAACACCATGGCTTGATGCTGGCCGCGCAGACCGGGGTCGGTGCCGCCGGCCCAGCTGAGCCGGCCCTGGTCAGGCTGGATCAGGCCGTGGCACAGTTTCAGCAACAGACTTTTGCCGGCGCCATTAGGGCCGATGATCACGCTGCATCCGGCGCCCGCATCGAAGCGGCAACTGAAATCCTTGATCACCGGCTTGTCGCCAGCCATGAGCCGGACATCATGCAGTTCCAGGGGCAGGGTTTTTCGCTGGGCATTCATGGCGCCTATGTTGCCGTTAAAACGGCGTGAGGTGAAGGGCTACCATTCTGAAAACTGTTGGTTATGCTGGCGGACCTGTAATGAGGAATGTTTGGGGGGAGCGTTTGGATGAGCACGATTTTGATGGCATCGCAGCAGGATCCGGTGGATTTGTGGCGCGACAGTTTGGCAAAGGAGATGCCGGAGCTGGGGTTTCGCGCCTATCCCGATGTAGGCGATCCGGGTGATATCGACTATGCCCTAGTCTACTGGGCTCCACACGGCCTGATCGCCAGCCTGCCGAATGTCAGGGCGGTGTTTTCCATCGCGGCGGGCTGTGATCATGTTCTGGCCGATCCGCAATTGCCCCCCCATCTGCCCATCGTGCGCATGGTGGATGATTATTTGGCCGCGATGATGGCCGAATACGCGCTCTATGGCGTGCTGCATTTTCATCGGGACATGCACTACTACCGCCAGGAACAGCTGGCGGCTAGGTGGAGCCGGGCCTGGCCGCTCTATACCCCGGACACGGCGGTAGGCATTCTGGGACTGGGCGCCATTGGTGGTGATTGTGCCCGTAAACTTGGTGCCCTGGGATTTCAGGTGCACGGCTGGTCGCGGGGACCGAAAAAGATGGACGGCGTTACCTGCCATCACGGCCCGGACGGCTTGCTGGAGATGGCCGGGCAATGCCGCTACTTGGTCTGCGTCCTACCCCTGACGTCTGAAACCCAAGGCATCATCAATAGCGAACTGATCGCCGCCATGCCCCAGGGCGGCTATATCATCAACATCGCCCGCGGCGGCCATCAGGTCGACGAGGACCTGCTGGCGGCCCTGGACAGCGGCCATTTGGGTGGCATTTTCCTCGATGTCTATAATCAGGAGCCCTTGCCCCCCGAACATCCCTATTGGCGGCATGACAAAGTCTGGATAACGCCCCATGTAGCGGGGGAATTGGTGCCGCGGTCCTGTGCCAAGTCCGTCGCCGCCAATATCCGCCGCTTTGAGGCGGGCGCGCCGGTGCCGGATCTGTTTGATAAATCAAGAGGCTATTAGAGATGATCTTAATTTCAGGCTGTTTCCGCTTTGCGCCGGAAAACCGCGCCGCCGCGCTGGCCGCCGCTTTGGCCATGGCGGCGGAAACCCGCAAGGAAGCGGGCTGCATCACCTATGGCTTTTTCGCCGATGTGGAGGATGAGAACACGTTTCGTATTTTTGAGGAATGGCAATCCCAGGCACATCTGGACGCTCATTTCCGGACTGCCCATATCGCCCAGTTCCGCGAAACCGTCGGCGCCCTGGACCCGTTGGAGCGTGATGTCAGCCGTTATGTTGTTGCAGAGATCAGCAAGCTTTAGCTATTTGCCGCGCCGAAAAATTCGAAACACACCAGATGCAGTGAATACTAATGCGCCGTCCGCGAAGGCTTCCGCCTCGGCGAAGGCCGTATGCTCGTCCTGGCCCGTGACCCAGGCCGTGCCCTCCAGCCAGGCGCCGGCGTCGACGCTGCCGATCAGATCGCAAACCATGCGCACCGTGACCCCGCGCATGCCCGTACCCCGCGAGACCGAGGTCGCCAGCAGGCCGTCGGCAAAGGACGACATCATGCCGCCGTGCAGGCTGCCGTGGACGTTGCAATGGCGGTACTGAACCCGCAGGCCGTGCCAGAACCGCTCCCCCTCCACCTTGTGAAAATAGGGCCCATTGCGGCTCGAATAGGGACCACGAGTATGTGATTGTTGAAAGCCCAAGGGCGGATCGGCGGCAAATTCTTTTTCCATGTGGCAAGTATATCAAAGGTTCAAGATGATATGCTGGTGCGAACTTAGTTATCGGAAAGGAAGATCACCATGGCGGGTTCAGAGGAGGGACGTTTGGCGGGTAAGGTTGCCATGATTACGGGTGGCACCTCCGGCATGGGCGCGGTCACCGCGCAACGCTTTGTGGCCAAAGGTGCGCAGGTGGTCTTGACCGGGCGTTCGGAGGCCCGTGGCCAGGCGCTGGTGGAGGAGATTGGCGCCAACGCCCGCTTCATCCGGATGGAGGCCAGTGATGAGGAGCAGATCAAAGGGGCCGTTGATTTCACAATCTCTGAATTTGGCCACCTGGATTGCCTGTTCAACAATGCCGGCGCGGTAACCCACTCCAGCCGGATCGAGAAAATCACCACCGAACAGTTTGATTATGAAATGGCCGCCCTGGTCGGCGGCGTTCTATTCGCCATGAAGCACGCTATCCCGATCATGCGGGAGCAGGGCGCTGGCTCGATCATAAACAATGCTTCCACCGCCGGGCATCGCACCGGCCATGGCCCGATACTCTATTCTATCGCCAAGGCCGCCGTGCTGCATCTGACCCGCGTTGTCGCCATGCAGAATGCCAGTACTTCTATAAGGGTCAATTCCATCTCGCCTGCCTGTGTCGCCACCCCGGCATTTTCCTTGGGCACCGCCATGACCCAGGAGCAATCCGCCGCCTCCATGCCGATTATTGAACGTGAGCTGTCTAAGATCGTGCCCCTGGGCCGGGCCGGGGAGTCGGAAGATGTGGCCGCTATGCTGGTGTTCCTGGCCAGTGATGAAAGCCGCTACATCACGGCCCAGGACATCGCCGTGGACGGCGGCCTGATCGCTGGCTATACACCAATTGAATCCTTGGATAAATTCGGTGGCCTGCATGCTGAACTGACGGTCGAACTGGCCAAAATGAAGGAGACGTCAGGCTCTAATCCACCAGATATCGGCTGATGGCGGCGTCGGCGCCGCTGGCTTCTATATGGGGCCAGGCGGCGAGGACTTCCCGGCGCGCCCAGGTCCATATGACTTCTGGTGTGCTCTCGCCCGCCTGCCGCGCCGCTGCGATGCCTCGTTCGACGCAGAGCGCCAGGTCGGCTTCGCTGGGTTCGCACATCATCACGTGATCTTTCGCTATTCCCGCGCCGGGCCTGGAAACTGTTCCCGCAGGATTCGCTTCAACGGCTTGCCCGTTGGATTGCGGGGAATCTCATCGATAAACGCCGCGCCCTTGGGCTGCTTGAAGCGGGCCAGCTTGCCGTCGCAATATCGCAGCACATCGGCTTTGCTCAAGCTCTCGTCCTTGCGAACCACGACCGCGAAGGCGCATTCCCCCCAACGTTCACTGGGCTGGCCGATCACCGCCACATCCGCCACGCCCGGATGGCCGATCACGACATTCTCCAATTCCGCCGGATAGACGTTCTCGCCGCCCGAAATGATCATGTCCTTGACCCGGTCGTGAATGGTGATGAAGCCGTCCTCGTCCTGAAAGGCGATGTCGCCGGTATAAAGCCAGCCTTCGCGGATCGCCTCGGCCGAGGCCTGCGGATTGTTCCAATAGCCCTTCATGACATGAGCGCCGCTGACCAGTAACTCACCGGGCACGCCGGGGGCGGTGTCATTGCCATCCCCGTCGACGATGCGCACGGTGGTATGAAAAAACGCCTTGCCGGCGGAGCCGATTCTAACCATGGCATCTTCGGGGCTGAGCACCGTGCCGGGCCCGCCAGCCTCGGTCAGGCCATAGGCCTGGTGAATTTCTATGCCGATATCCTTGTAACTTTCAATCAGGTTGGTGGGCACTGGCGAGGCGCCGGAGATAATGGCGCGCAGGTTCGAGGTGTCGTATTCTTCGTGCCCGGGCACCTGCAGCATGAAGTTCAACATGGCCGGCACCGCCAGGGACGAGGTGATCCTCTCCTGCTCGGTAATTTCCCACATCACCTTGGGGTCGAACTGGCGCAACAGCACCACGGTGCCACCGGTATAGATGGTGAAGATGACCGGCAATAAGGCGCCTACATGGAACATGGGTAGGGCGATGGAATAGCGGTCCCGAAACCTGACATCGGTGGAGTTGGCGAAGGTGATGACAGCCCAGGTCATGGTGTTGTGTGTGTGCAACGCGCCCTTGGGCAGCCCGGTGGTGCCAGAGGTATACATGATGAAGAGATCATCATCCTCGCCAGCATCGCTGTCCGGCGTGTCTTCACCGCCCTGGGCCAAAAAATCATCATACTCGGTGGCGAACGGGTTGCGCTCGTTACCTTCGCTCAGCTCTATCCAGTGGTGGATATCCGTGCCATTCGATCCCGGGCCCCGGTCATGCAGCGCCGCCGCCACCTCGGCGAAATCATTGCCGTAGATCAGGACCGTGGCGCCAGAATCTTTCAGAATATAACTCAATTCGTCAGCCATAAGGCGCCAGTTGAGGGGGACGATAATAACGCCGATCTTGGCCAGGCCGGCGAAGCTCTCGAAAAACTCAACACTGTTCATCATTAGAATGGCGACCCGGTCGCCTTTCTTGATGCCCAGCCTAAGCATGGCGTTCGCCACTCTGTTGGCGCGCCGGTCGCTCTGCGCATAAGTCAGCCGCCGGGAGGTCGCGGGATCGTAGAGCGCTTCCAGATCCGGGTTCGTATGGGCTCGTTTGCCCAGATACGCGCCAATATTGTTGCGCACAATGACTACTCCCTGGGACTACTTCATGGACGCGGTCACGGCCGCGAAACGGGCCAGACTGTCATCCGGCCACACCTTGTCGCGGTCATAATAGACCTCGTGGACGGGAATATCGCCAGGTAAATCCAGCCAGGGCTGTTTCGAGCGGGCAAAGATGTGCACGTCCGGGATCAGGGCATTTTGCTCATCAAGGGTGCAGGCGCGTACAAAGCAAAAGCCCGGCATATACTCGGTCCAGACATAGGTGCCGCATTGCGGGCAGAAATGCACGCTGTTGTCACGTCCCCCGGTATCGAACTTGAATGATGCGGGGTTGCTCGAGAGCAATTCCACCTTGGCTTTTTCGATCCAGGCATTGATCACGAACGGTCCGCCGGTCAGGCGTTGGCAATCGGTGCAATGACAGGCATGAACGATCAGTGGTTTGGCCTTTAGCGCATAGCGAATGGAGCCGCAGGCGCAGGCCGCCCTCCAGCCTAGTCGTCGCCAGATTGCGTTTTAGCATGGCGTTCAATCTCGTGCTCCACCGCCGCCTGGGCAGCGCCGACGAAGACCTCCCGGTTCTTGTGGCTGTAATTATAAGAGGCCCGGCGTTGATCGTTCTTGCGGTTGAAATGGGGCACCACGTAGCGGGCCATCAACTCGAAATGCTCCAACGTGGCCTCGTAGTCGGCCCAGTTATGGGCCAGTTCCAAAAAGACGCCGAAGCCGCCCGAGCCCTCAACCAGTTTTTCAATATGCCGGATCGCATCGTCGGGATCGCCGATCACTGCCATGCCGCTTTCCGTCAAATATTCATAGGCGTTGTCGATGTCCGCCGGCACGATGGGGAAAGTGGCGATATCGCGGAAATATTGCGCCCATTGTTCCAGGCCGTGTTCCACATTTTTTTTCGCCTGCTCCCGGCTGCGCGCCACATGCGCCAGGGTGACCACGCGCCAGTTTTGCCGATTGACGGTTTTGCCGTTCTCCTTGGCGGTGTCCTCGCATAATTTCCAGTTGGCGGCGTGGGCCGCCAAGGCCTCGTCATTGGTGCCGCCAATGGACAACATGCCCAGCCCATGCTTGCCCGCCGCAAGCGCGCCGGCGGGAGAGCGGGCACAGGCCACGGCCATCTCCATGCGTGGCCGGGAATAGCAAGGTAGTTGCATCTGCGCATCGCGCAATTCGAACCAATCAGTTTTCATGCTGACTACTTCGCCGTCCAGCATGGGAACGATGGCGTCTAGGGCCTCGTTCATCATGCGGCGCTGGTTGTCCGGATCGATGCCCATGCGAAAGGCATCGCCGACCAGGGCGCCGGGCCCGACGCCAAACATCACCCGGCCCTTGGTCATATGATCCAACTGAACCATGCGCCCGGTGTTGGTGAAGGGGTGGTGATAGGGCAGGGACGAGACCCCGGTACCCAGGCGGATCTGCCTGGTTCGCTCGGCCGCCGCCGCGATGAACAGATCCGGCGCGGCGATGATTTCGTAGCCGCCCGAATGATGCTCGCCGATCCAGGCCTCGTCATAGCCCAGCCGGTCCAGATGCTCGACCAGCCCCATATCCCGGTCCAGCGCCGCTGTTGGATCTTCATCCACGGTATGAAACGGCGCCAGAAAAATACCAAAACGCATGTCCTTCATACTCCATACCCCTATAATCTATTCGATAGGCCCAAGCCGTCATCATAGGCAATTTGCGTTTTGCTTTCATCTATCTATTAGAGGGTGCTATTCTTGGCCTGATCATTCGGGCCGTCGGCGTTTCGGGCGGGCAAGGACGTTTAACTGCCCCGGTTCTGAGCGAAAGGAGAGCTTTACCCAGCTGACCCGCAGTAGTACGGACACTTGCATGACTGATGGGAACCGAGACACATCCAAACGCCCAACGGGTCGGCACGGGGGCCGGCGCGGCGGCCGTGAAGCCCGGGTTCGAAAACGCAAGGACCCGAGGCTCGCGCATTCACCTCAAGGACCTGATGCGGGAGCCTACAAACCGCTGTCGCAAGGCCAACTGGAACAAGTTCTCGACGGTGCCCATCATCTGCTTGAGACCATCGGCATGGGCCTTTCCGGCGAGCCGCCCCCCGCCGCCAGGTGGATGCTGGAGAACGGCGCGCGCTTGAGCGAACACGAACGGATCCTGATCCCCCGCGCCATGGTAGAGGATGCCTTGGCCAAGACACCATCATCGTGGATATTGCATGCCCTTGACCCCGAACGCTCGATCGAGATCGCTCCGGGCCGCCCGCATTTCGGCACCGCGGGCGGCGCGGTCATGATCCTGGATGGCGAGAGCGGAAGGTATCGCGAGACGACGTTGCTGGATGTTTACGACATGGCGCGCCTGGTAGATACGCTGCCCAACATTCATTGGTGTTACCGAACTCCGGTTGCGCGCGATATGGAAACCGCCGAATTGCTGGATATTAACACGGCTTATGCATTGCTGTGCGGTACCTCCAAGCCAATTGGTCTCTCCTTGAGTTCGGCAGCGAATGTTAGGGCGGTAACGCGGATGTTTGATATCGCCCTTGGCGGCGAGGGGCAATTCAAACGCACACCGATCGCGCATATGGTTCAGGGCGCTGGCGTGCCGCCGCTGCGGTTTTCCCGTGAACGGTGTCTGATCAAGGAAGAAGTCATTCGGCAAGGTTTTCCGATCATGGTTGCCTCGGCCCCGCAAGCGGGCGCCACCTCTCCGGCGGCGCTTGCCGGCTCCGTGGTTCAGGCAACGGCCGAAGTTCTGGCCGGGATCGTTTACGCCAACACCGTATCGTCTGGTTGTCCGCTGACTTTCGCCGCTTGGCCATTCGTCTCCGATCTGCGCACCGGGGCCATGACCGGTGGCTCGGGCGAACAGGCCGTTCTGATGGCGGCGGCGGCTCAGGTTGCCCGCCACCTCAATATTCCGGCCAGTATCGCCGCCGGCATGACGGATGCGAAACTGCCTGATGCCCAGTCCGGTTTCGAAAAGGGCATCACCACCACTTTGGCGGGGCACGCGGGTGCGGCGATGATCCACGAATCCGCTGGCATGCACGCCAGTCTTTTGGGCTGTTCGCTGGAAAGTTTCGTCATCGACGACGATATGCTGGGCAGCGTATTGCGCACCATCGAAGGCATTAATCTCTCCCAATCTGCGCTGTCGTTCGAGACCATCGCCGATGTCAACATCGATGGTGCCGGCCATTACTTAGGGGAAGCGCAGACCCTGGATTTGATACAATCGGAGTACCGCTATCCGGCTCTGAGCGATCGCCAATCGATAGTGGAGTGGGAGGAAGATGGCTGCCAAGGCATGGCGGAGCGGGCCAGGGCCTATACGAAACGCATATTGTCAAACCATCACCCGGTGCATATCTCGGCTGAGACAGACGATAAAATCCGGGCGGCCTTTGATATCCGGCTTTCAAAGGAGGTGATTGGCCGAGGCTGAGACCCCTTTGGTCAACTTTGCCTCAGCGCTAGGCCTTCAATCGTTCGTTCGTAGGGTCGTAGGGGCTTTCCAGAATTACGGTGACCGGGTGATCAGTATCCAGGATGCGCATGTGCAATACCGTGCCGGGGGTTGCTACATCGGGTTGCAGCATGGCCAGGGCAAGGGATTTCTCCACCCGAAAGCCGTAATTTCCACCCGTTGCCCGGCCGACCAATTTATCGCCTTGGAAAATCGGATTGTTGCCCAGGGCATCGGCATCCGTGACGCCATCAACTTCAATGGTGGTGAAACAATTGGCGAAACCCCGCTGTTGCCACGCCATCAAGGCATCCCTACCTATGAAATCGCCCTTGTCGGGGTGGATGAACCGGCCCAGACCTGATTCATAAGCTGCGTATTCGATGGATAATTCCGTGCCTACCATGCGGTAGGATTTCTCGTAGCGCAGGCTGTCCATGGCGCGGATGCCAAAGGGCTTCAGTCCAAATGCCCCGCCCGCGGCCATCAGAACATCGAAAATATGGTTCTGATAAACCAGATCATGGTGCAATTCCCAGCCCAGTTCTCCCACGTAATTGACTCGGATTGCGGTGGCTGGCGCTGCGCCGATGGTAACGTTTTGTGCGGAGAGCCAGGGAAACATCTGGTTGCCAAAATCCGTATCCGAGACGGCCTGCAACAGCGCCCGCGACTTCGGGCCGGCCAAGACAAGTACCCCCTTGGTATTGCTCAAATCATCCATTTGGACGCTGCCATCCGTGGGCATGTGCTGCCAAAGCCAGTCATGGTCTAGACGTTGATAGGCCCCGGCGGAGACCAGATAGAAATCATTCTCTCCCTGGCGCAGGATGGTGAATTCACTGTGCACGCCGCCGCGGCTATTCAGAGCGTGCGATAGGTTGATGCGGCCATCCCGCGACGGCAATTTATTGGCAACGAGATGATCAAGGAACGCGGCGGCGCCGGGTCCCGAAATGCGGCATTTGGCGAAAGCGGTCATGTCCAACAGCCCGACATTTTGCGCCACGTTGCGGCATTCATTGCCGATATGCTTGAACCAGGCGGAGCGGCGGAACGACCAGTCATCCTCCCTGGTCGTGCCGGGCGGCGCGAACCAGTTTGGCCGCTCCCAGCCAGATTTCTGCCCGAACACCGCGCCCAGTTCCTTCATCCGGTCGTAACAGGGCGCCTGACGCAGGGGCCGCGCCGCGGGCCGCTCCTCGTCCGGGTAATGTATGACGAAAACGTTGGCGTAAGCTTCTTCGTTCTTGGCCTTGAGATAGGCGGCATTGGCGTAATCGCCAAAGCGGCGGGGCTCTACCCCCAGCATGTCGATGCTCGGCTCTCCTTCGATGATCCATTGCGCCAACTGCCAGCCGGCCCCACCCGCCGCAGTGATGCCGAAGCTGTGGCCCTCGTTAAGCCAGAAATTACGCAGGCCCCAGGCCGGGCCAATAATCGGGCTGCCGTCGGGGGTATAGGCAATAGCGCCATTATAGACCCGCTTGACGCCGGCTTCGCCAAATGCCGGTACGCGGGCAATCGCCGCTTCGATATGGGGGGCCAGGCGGTCCAGGTCTTCGGGAAATAATTCGTATTCGGTGCCGTCGGCGGAACCGTCGGGATAGCAAATCGGCGCGCCCTGCTCATACGGACCCAAAAGCAGGCCGCCGCCCTCTTCCCGCATGTACCAGGAGCCATCGGATTCCCGCAACACGCCCATCTCGGGCAGGCCTACCGCATGCCGCTCGAGAATCGCCGGATGCGCCTCGGTGACGATATATTGATGCTCCACGGGAATGACCGGCAAATCCAGGCCGACCATGGCGCCGGTGCGCCGGGCAAAATTGCCGGTGGCCGAGACCACATGCTCGCAGGTGATATCGCCTTTATCGGTCTTGACCAGCCACTCGCCATTTGGCTTTTGCACGAATCCCAGAACCGTTGTCTGGCGATGGATCTCCGCCCCCAGATTACGTGCGCCGATGGCCATGGCCTGGGTAACGTCTGCGGGTTGAATATAGCCGTCGCCCGGATGCTGGATGGCGCCGACCAGGCCATCGGTCTCGCACAGCGGCCAGATTTCCTTGACTTCGTCCGGACTCAGGAATTTGACTTCGACGCCGATGGTTTCGGCAACAGAGGCGTATTGGTAGTATTCGTCCATCCGGTCCTTGTTCATGGCCAGGCGAATGTTGCTGACTTGGCTGAAACCTACCGCCTGCCCGGTTTCCGCTTCTAGACCCTGGTACAAATTCACCGAATGTTTGTGTATTTGGCCGACGGAATAGCTCATATTGAACAGAGGTAACAAACCCGCCGCGTGCCAGGTGGAGCCCGACGTTAATTCGTTCCGCTCCAACAGAACGGCATCCGCCCAGCCTAGCTTGGCCAATTGATACAATGTCGCGACACCGACAACACCGCCGCCAACGACAACCACGCGTGCCTGGGTTTTCATGGAGAGCTCCCTGCCTCGTTCGGATTCATTAGCTTGTCATCAATAGGCCGCGTCGGGAATGGCGGCTTTGCGCTTGGCGATGAAGTCATTCAATGCGTCATCAATGCCCGGGTCTAGGGTGGGCGGCTGATAGCGCGCCAACATCTCCTTCCAAAGGGTATTGGCACGGGCAGTGGCATCCAGACCGCCGTCGTCCTCCCATTGTTCGACGGAATTATTGTCAGCAATGCCGGAACGATAAAAGGCTTGTTCGAAATTGCTCTGGGTATGGTCACAGCCCAAATAATGCCCCCCTGGCCCGACCTCACGAATTGCATCCATGGCTTGGCCATTATCGCTTAGATCGACGCCGTTGGCGTAGACCCCCATCATGCCCAATTGATCGCAATCCATGACAAATTTTTCGTAGGATGAACAAAGCCCCCCCTCCAGCCACCCCGCTCCGTGCAGGACGAAATTGGCGCCGCTATTCATGGTTGTCTGCAGTGTGGCCGCGCTTTCATAGGCCGCCTGGGCATCGGTCAATTTAGAGGCGCATAGAGAGCCACCGGAGCGGTACGGCAGGTTCAAGCGGCGGGCTAGTTGCGCCGCACCCAGCAACAACAGATTGGATTCAGGGGTGCCAAAGGTCGGCGCCCCCGACTGCATGGAGATGGAGGAGACGAAGGTGCCAAAGATCACCGGCACGCCCGGGCGGATCACTTGGGTCAGGGCGATCCCCGCCATGGCCTCGGCCAACAGCTGTGTTAGGGTGCCAGCCACGGTTACCGGGCTCATGGCGCCGGACAGAATAAAGGGGGAGACGATACAGGCCTGGTGATGACGGGCATAAACCTTTAATGCCCCCAACATGGTGCCATCGAACATCATTGGCGAATTGGCGTTGATCAGATTGACCATGACCACATTGTTGTCCACGAACTCGGACCCAAATACCAGCTTCGCCATATCCACGCTGTCCTGGGCGCGTTCCGGCGCCGTGACCGAACCCATGAAGGGCTTGTCCGATAGCTTCAGGTGACTATAGACCATATCCAAATGCCGCTTGTTCACCGGCAGGTCCACGGGCTCGCATACGGTGCCGCCGGAATGATGTATGTAGGGTGATTGATAGGCCAGCTTTACAAAATTGCAGAAATCCTCAATCGTGCCATAGCGTCGGCCACCTTCCATGTCGCGGACAAAGGGGGAGCCATAAACCGGGGCGAATACCGTACTGTCGCCGCCGATCAAGACATTGCGGGTGGGATTGCGGGCATGTTGGGTAAACCGCGCCGGTGCGGTGGCGATCAGTTGCCGCAACAGGCCTTTGGGGAACCGCACCCGCTGATCCTGTACATCTGCGCCTACGCCCCGCCACCGATCCAGGACTTCTCCATCATCGCGAAACTCAATGCCTATTTCCTGCAACAATGTATCCGCATTGCCTTCGATCAGGGCCAGCCCCTCTTCGCCCAGGATCTCAATGGTGGGCAATGTCCGGGTGATATAGGGCGCGGTCATGACCGGCTTGGCGGCTCGGCTTTCGCGGCGGGCGGCGCGGCCACGGCGGGCGATTCTTTCAGCCATATTCTCACACTCCCCAATGCAGCAAATACCGAGCATGACGAAAATCTTATGTCGCCAAAACCATAGAGCTAATCCAGGTGCGCCTGATCATGATCCATTTCCGCCATTTTGTCGTCCAAATAGGGGCAAAACGGTGGAAAAGGAGCATGGGCTCTGCTTATGATCGGCTAGAATTCGGGGAGCACATCATCATCATATTTGCCTTGTGCCCCGGAATATTGTCGCCTTATCATTCACGGGTAGCGAACCTATCAACTATGAGTTGGAGCGTTACTTATGGTGGCGGCACCTGAATTTAATGAACCCCATCACATCGCCTTCATATTGGTTCCTAACTATTCCCTGATCGCCTTTGCCTCGGCCCTGGAACCACTACGCCTGGCCAATCTGATCAGCGAACGGGAACTTTATACCTGGAGCTGCCATAGCCCAGACGGTAAAGCGGTAAAGGCCTCCAACGGCCTTGCCACACAGCCTGATGGCACCCTTGATGATATACGGAACACTGAACTGGCCGTGGTCTGCGCGGGCATCAATGTGGAGCGTCAAGAGCATCCCAGTGCCCTATTGTCGCGGCTGCGATATTTGGCCACCCACGGCACTAGGATCGGGGCGATCTGTACAGGGACGTATGTCCTGGCCAAGGCGAGATTGCTGAACGGCTGTCGTTGTACCATCCATTGGGAAAGCCTGCGCGGGTTCAGGGAGGAATTTCCGGACATCGACGTTACATCTGAATTATTCGAGATTGACCACCGCCGGGTTACCTCCGCTGGTGGAACGGCGCCCTTGGATATGATGCTACATTATGTTGCCTCTCAAAACGGCATGTCGTTGGCCTCAAGCATTGCCGATATGATGATGCACCATCAAATCCGCGCCGGCGATGATCCACAGCGTCCGAACCTGCGGGTCCGCCTTGGTATATCACACCCAAAATTGGTTGCCGCTATCGCCCTGATGGAGGCGGATATCGAAACACCTTTGAGCTGTAGTGCCCTGGCGGCGGCGGTGGATTTATCGTCGCGGCAACTAGAACGCTTGTTCGCGAAACACCTGGCTACGACGCCCATGCGCTATTACTTGCGTCTGCGACTCATCCAAGCCCGCCGGCTGTTGACGCAGACGTCTCTTTCCGTGTTGCGCATCGGGCTTGGCTGCGGATTTGCGTCCGCTTCCCATTTTTCCAAATGCTATAGGGAGCAGTTCAATAAAACACCTAGCCAGGAGCGTGCCGGACAGGCCTGCCCATCATCGGCGCCGGCCGCGGCGGCGGCCACGCCGTCCCCTACCGCCGGCATCTGATGCGGGTTCCCTGAACTTCCCGATCCAATCGGCGCAGTTTGGGTCAAGGCCCATAACCACATTGGCCCCCAGGACAGCCGACACAACCTCGTCATGCAGCGGATTGGTAATGGCCGAAGTCAAGCCGGCGCCGATTGCCATGGCCAGAAACGACGAGTTCAATCCGTTGCGGTTCGGTAATCCAAAGCTGAAATTCGATGCTCCGCATGTGGTGTTAACGCCCAACTCCTCCCGCAGGCGGCGGATGATTGATAAGGCTTGGCATCCGGCCTGATTGATGGCGCCCACGGGCATGACCAAGGGATCGACAACCACATCGCCACGTGGGATGCCATGATCGGCGGCCCGTTCGACGATCTTTTTTGCGATGGAGAAGCGTACGTCGGGGTCTTCGGAGATACCGCTTTCATCATTCGAAATCGCCACGACGGCGGCGCCGTGTTTCTTTACCATGGGCAGAATGATTTCCAGCCTCTCGTCTTCCCCCGTGACCGAATTGACCAATGCCTTGCCTTGATAAACAGCCAATCCGGCCTCCAGGGCGGCTGTGATGGATGAATCGATCGACAGCGGAACCTGGGTCAATTTCTGCACCAGGGTGATAACCTCTGCCAAGATCCGCGGTTCGTCCGCCAAGGGGATACCCGCATTGATATCTAGCATCTGCGCACCGGCGCCGACCTGGGCCAGAACATCTGCTTCCACCCGGCAATAATCCCCCGCCTTCATTTCGGCGGCTAACTGTTTACGGCCACTCGGATTGATGCGTTCGCCGATGATCACAAAGGGCCGATCAAAGCCCAAGACCACTTCCTGTCCGGGGGAACTCAATATTGTATCCACCATCGGCCGTGAACTCCCATTATTGAAGAAATTGGATTTCGAAAACGATGGCCCGCCTATTGATGGCCGTCGAAACGGAGGTGCCCATTTCGAAACACTACGTTTTGAAACAATTCGGCGCTTCCCTCGCGTTCAAACATCGGCCGCGATTATCGAGCCTTGCCGGTGGCTCATTTGTTCCAGCGCAATTTCCACCGCCGTCGCGGCATCCCGGCCATAGCCGTCGGCGCCAATGGCATCAGCGAATTCCTGATTCACGGGCGCCCCTCCCACGAGTACGATATAGTCGCTGCGTAACCCCTTTTCCGTCAGGGCATCAATAACGGCTTTCATATACGGCATGGTGGTGGTCAAAAGTGCCGACATGCCAAGGATATCGGGTTTATGTTCCTCCAGGGCGGCCAGGTAGTCATCCACGGACTGATTGATCCCCAGATCGACGACTTCAAATCCGGCCCCCTCCATCATCATCGCGACGAGGTTCTTGCCAATATCATGGATATCGCCTTTGACCGTGCCAATGACAATCTTGCCTATGCGCGGCGCATTCGAGGCGCTCAATAGCGGCTGCAATACCGCCATCCCCGCCTTCATGGCGTTGGCTGACATTAGAACTTCCGGTACGAACAGAATACCATCGCGGAAATCGACGCCGACAATACGCATCCCCTCGACCAGGGCGGTGTTCAGAACTTTCTGCGCCTCCCACCCACGGTCCAGTAGGATCCGTACACCTTCCGAGATTTCGTCGGCTAAACCGTCGTAGATGTCATCATGCATCTGCGCGACGAGATCATCGTCATTCAATGCAGCAAGATCAATCTGATCTTCCGTCAGGCTCGTATCGTCCGCCATATAGCCAACTCCAAAGGATGCCGGAGCAAATAAATTGACAACCTGCTCGGGCTCTTAAGAAGAGTGCAATTCAACCAGTTCTCTTAGCCGCGAATGTGGCCCCAATGACTAGTGGACCTGCGCTAACAATAATTTCGTAACGGGCAACCTATTGTGAACAAGACCATATTTTGGAAGCTTCACATTGGCATGCTATCGTTGGTAAGACCATGATTGTACGATTAGCGACATATTTGGATCGCAACAAGCCTCGCCAGGCAATGGGCCCCTTTAGGGCATAGCCGGCGCCTATTGTCGTCCAGAAATTGACGCGTTCGTGGATGGCCCTGAAACCCGTTAGCTGCGATAACTCCGAGGATGCGCGAGGACGGTATCTAGCAAGGACAGGTCACCGGGCTCAACAGCATAGCCTTGAGGGAAAGGCGCGCCTGGCCGTACGCCAATGAGCTCGCACACGCGACTGTTCTGATAGTAGCAATCATAGATGTGGAATAGCAGGCCGTTGAACGCTTGCTTTTCGGTTTTGCTGTAGTCTTCCACTGCTGCAAGGCGGGTGGACAACGGCTGGTTGGAAAATTCGTCATCGAAGTGATCCACTATCGCTGCCAGCTTGGGCATGAACTCTTGGGCTTGCTCCCGTACATAAGCAAGGAAATCTAATTCCCTGGCGCTGGGCATGCTGCCGTCCTCACTGGCCGGCAGTACCGTATCAAGCAGAGCTGACAGGCTCCGCTGCCGCCTGCCACTGAACGGATGAGCCGTCGCATTTACATCATTTGTCATGGACCCCGTCCCGATCATCAATCAAATAGGTTGGCAAGGTTCTTCTTCATAGTGTCGGCAATGTACAGCGCCAGCGCCTGTATGGTGCTGGTTGGATTGACGCCACCGCTGGTCACGAAGATGCTGCCATCGACGACAAACAAATTTTTCACGTCATGACTGCGCCCCCAGGAATTGACCACCGATGTCTCCGGTTCATTCCCCATCCTTGCCGTGCCCAGTAGATGCCAGCCCGCCGGCCGTAATAAATCAACGGTGTCGACCTGCTTCGCGCCCGCCGCCTGCATCACCTCTCGGCCCCGCGCCAAACCATGAGCCAACATCCTGCGGCTGTTTTCGCTGATCCGATAGGTGATTTTCGGCGCCGGAATGCCGTTGGAATCCGTTAGCTGGGGATCAAGCGTAACCGTGTTGCTTTCCTCCGGCAGGTCCTCGCAGACATTGACGATGGAGGCGATATGATCGAACTGTTCGCGAAATGCCTCGTGATGTCCTGGACCCCACGGAATATCGCCTGACGCATGGCCCCGCAGCGCCATCGTCAAGGGCCCCGGCCCGCGGGAGATTTGCATGTTATAACCGCGCACGAAATCCCGGTCGGGGTCCGTTTCATAGAATTCCTTGCTGATTATGCAGCAGGCTGGCGGGCCCTTATGGCTGTCCAGCCGTTCCTCGAACACACCGCGCACGACGCTAATGGGGTGAAACATCAGGTTCTTGCCGACAAGACCACTGCGGTTCGCCAGCCCATCGGGAAACTGCCCCGACTTCGAATTCAAAAGAATGCGCGGCGTGCCCACGCCATTGCAGGCCATGATCACGATCTCGGCCTTCTGGAAATGCTCGTTCCCGTCCGCATCGTAATAGATCGCGCCATCGGCCATGCCATCGCTATTCAATGTTATATCACGCACCCGGCATCGCGTGCGCAGCTCCACACCGCTTCTAATCGCCTGGGGCCAATAGGTGATGTCGGTGCTGGATTTGCCACCCTGGGCGCAACCCGACATGCAGGTGCCAAGGTTCAGGCATTTGTCCCGGCCCTCATAGGGCTGCGAAATTACCGCGCCATCGGACGGCCACCAATGCCAGCCCAGTTTGTTATAGCCCTTCGCCATGGTTTCCCCGACAAGCCCTATGGGCAAAGGGGGCAGGGGCATTTTCTTCGGGGGATACATGGGATCCCCGGTCAGGCCGGAAACCCCCATCATCCGGTCATTTTCTACGAAGTACGGCTCCAACTGCTCGTAATCCACCGGCCAGTCATCGGCTACGCCGTCCAGGGTTTTCACCTTGAAGTCGGATGGATGCAGGCGCGGGAAGTGAGCCGCATAAAGAACCGTGCTGCCGCCAACACCGTTGAAATTGACAACGTCAATGGGCGAGGCATCGCCATTGATGGGATAGTCGGTATCCAAGCCCCGTACGTTCGGGTCTATGTTAAAGGCGCCGAATTGCTGCGCCTCCCAATTGTTGGTGGTCGTTGGATATTTTGACGATTTCATCCAATCGCCTTGTTCCAGGCACAAGATGCGCATCCGTGTATCGCTCAAGCTCCATGCCACGGCGCCGCCGGACGCGCCGGCGCCGATGATAAGAACGTCTACCGGATCGTGATCGGACGCATTTTCCATGTCTATTCCCTTGGCTCAAAAGGCGTCACGGCAAGTATAGACCGAATAGGCGGGTATTCCTCAAATTATCACCAGGCATCGATGGCCCGCTTGCGGTGATTGCGCGTGGCTGGCGTGGGCATGGCCTTTAACGTCTGACCGAGGAAATGGCGGGTATCCGCTGGATCGATAATGTCATCGATCTCGAACTTCGCTGCGACTTCGATGCCCGTGTTCCTACGTTTTAGATCTTCCGTGGCCTTGGCGTGGATCATGGCCCTGGCGGCCTCGTCCGGGGCCGCCGCCAGCTCGGCACCATGAATGATATTAACCGCGCCTTCCAGGCCCATGCCACCGAACTCCGCCGTCGGCCAACCGACGCACAAGGCCGGGTCCAAGCCGCGCGCGCCCATGACATAACCACCCAGGCCATAGGCCTTGCGCAGCACCACGGTCATGAAGGGCACCGTGGCTTGCGATAGGTTCAACAACAGGCGGCCTGAATGGCGCACCAACGCGGTCTTCTCGACTTCCGGCCCAACCATCAGGCCCGGTGTATCGCACAGGAACAGCATGGGAATATCATGGGCATCGCACAGCTGGATAAAGCGTGAGGCCTTGTCCGAGGCCGGGCTGTCGATGGCGCCTGCCAGGAACATCGGCTGGTTGGCGATCACGCCCACCGCCCGCCCTTCGATGCGGATCAACGAAGTGACGATGGCGCGGCCGAACTTGGCGCGTAGTTCCAGGATGCTATCTATATCTGCTATACCTTCGATCACCTTGCGTACGTTGTAGGCCCGGCGTGGGTTGTCCGGGATCATCTCGCGCAAGGCTTCCGCATCCGGGGACCCGAAGCTTTCGGACGGGCCGCGAAAATAGCTCAGATATTTCTTGGTCAGCACAATGGCCTCGCCTTCGTCTGACGCTAGAATATCGATGACGCCGTTGGGCTCCTGCACATCAACCGGGCCGATCTGTTCCGGGGTGAAACTTTCGCCCAGGGCGGCCTCGACCAATGGTGGGCCGGCCATGCCGATATTGGCCTTGGGCGTGGCGATCAACACGTCGCACATGCCGGCCAGATTGGCGTTGCCCGCGAAACAGCGCCCCGTCACGATGCCGACCAAGGGCGCGATGCCGGACAGATTGGCGAAGGCCATGAACGTGGTCAGATCCAGGCCCAGGCCGGTGCCCGCACTCAGGTCATGGGGCCTGGCGCCGCCACCCTCCAGCCAGCAGATCATGGGCAGGCGCAAATGCTCCGCCACCTCGAAGATGCGGTCGTGCTTCTTGTGATTGATCAGGCTCTGAGTGCCGGCATAGACCGTGTAGTCATAGGCCAGAATGGCACAGGATTGGCCGTCCACCGCGCCGGTGCCGGTGATCAGGCCGTCCGCCGCGCCAGTCATGTCATCGCGTACAGGCCGTGACAGCCCGCCGTATTCGGCGAAGCTGCCGGGGTCAAGGAAGGCGTCGAGCTGCTCCCGCGCGGTCCAATGACCGGTCTTGCGCCGTTTCGCCACCGCCTCGGGCCGGGCCGCATCCAGATTCCCGGCATGTAACGCCCGTATCTCCTCAACATCCTTACGCATTGTTACCTCATTTATCCACGGCATACTCAATGGCAACAATGAAATCAATTTGCCAATGGGTGTCGACAATTTTCAATGTGATTTTATGGCTGTGCTAGCGTTCTTCTCCGCGTTCCTCCGGCACCAGGGATGCCTCGTCTCGGCTGCTTTCCTCCGGCACCAGGGGCAACCCTTGCCGGCGCTTCCGTGCGATTTCTTTGGCTGCCATCCTGATGGCGACAAAGCGTTTTGCGGTTGACGGGTGGGACGATCCCGCGAGATGAATAGAACTTGGGTGATTGACCGCCATCCTGCGCAAGAAATATTCAGCACCGGCCATGTCAAAGCCTGACCGCTCCGCCAGATAGAGGCCAACGTAATCCGCCTCCTTCTCGAATTCCTGCGAGAAGGCGCTGGCGCCAACATTCGCCCCCACCCCTATCACGTTGATGCCGGTAACGCCCGTCAGGACGGCCCCCAGGATAGCCCCGCCCATGGCGTTGGTTTGCTTGGCTTCGATGTGTTTTCGGATATTGTGGGCAAATTCGTGCGCTAGCACCAACGCCAATTCCTGATCCTTGGTGGCGAGCCGCATCATGCCCTTGGTTACGTACACGGCATTGCCGTCGGCAAAGGCGTTGACCCTGCTATCCTCTCGTAATTGCGCGGGATAATCGCAGGCAATTGCCGGTGACATTGTTACCGAATGTGTTTTGCCTTTGCGCCTGATTTTTAGGACATAGTCTTCTCCCGCCTGTATTTCTCCCGCTATGTCCGAGATCGATTTCACGCCGGTCGTTTCTTTTCCTTCAAAAGACAGCAAGACATCGCCAAGCTTAAGCACTTCCGAGGCTGGCATGGACCCGGAGATGGCGGTCACAATGGGATGTGTGTGTGGCCCGCCGGTCACAACGTCAAACGCCTCTTTCCACTCCACCGTTTTGTGTGAACCACTGGCTTCCACGTTAAAGCCGAATAATGCCCGGACTTTCTCACCGCACAGGGCCACATTCGCCCTTTGGATTGGACCGGAAATTTCGCTGAGACGCTGCGCCAGCTCGTAATATTCGCGCAACGCGAACTCACGTTGCAGCCTCGCCTCGGCTCGGGCGGCGGCGTCATCGGCGATGGGTGTAGATGATTTCGGCGTTACACATGAGGTAACAACCAACGATACAAGCAAAAGAAAAACCAGGCGCATAAGATTTGCCTAATATAAATGCTGCGTCTCTTCAAATAATCACGTGTTCGGTGGTGATGATGAAGGGGATTTCTTTATCGGTGTCGAGAAAATTCAGCTCGTCCTCCCGGGTTCTGGCATAGGCCGCGCTCTGGGCTGATTGCCGCATGGCCGCGACATTGTCGAACCAGGTGATGGCGCAGCCGTCCCAGGCCGGCACCCGGCCATCGCGGTAGCCGCCCAGTAGGGTATGGCTTTGCACATAGCGGCGGATAACCTCGATCTCGGCCGCGATGGGGCCATGCACATCGCGCCAATAGATTTGAAAGGCTTCGACCTCCATGCCGGTCTTTCGGGGCACGAACTCGATATTCTTGACCGCGCCTTCGGGAATGGGGCCGTCCTTGATAATATGCTCCTGGGTCAGGATCGTCGCCATGTTAGGGCGGTCGATAAAGTTCTCCTCGTCTCGCTGTATTGCTTCGTAAGCCGCGCCGCCGGCATTGGCGCGCAGGGTATCCACGTCATCGACCCAGATCTCGGCAATACCGTCGTAGGGCAGTTCGCCCTTGCGGTAGCCGCCCGGCAGGGCATGAGATTGAATATAGCGGCGCAGGTTGGGCAGGCCCTTGACGACCTCGGCATGATCGGTCCGCCAATACGCCTGAAAATCCTCAACCGACATGCCGGGTTTCCGCTTTATGCAGGTTATGACCTTTATCATGTCTTTCCCTCCTTATCCATCGGCGGCGGATACGATCTCACAGGGTGGCGGATTTGTCATCTCCGCCCATCGGCTTCAAATTCTGGTAACGCAATATTAAGCATTGTTTCCATATATTAAAACTTCGGCAAGGAATGGCGGGCAATGCCATGATTACAACGGATTTGGACCAGACAATGGATCATTCTGTAAACGAAATAATTGGGAATGCGGGTGGTATGCGCGCATTCGTGCAGGATGTAACGTCAAGTGAGCGGCTGACCACGCTGGAACAAAGCCTTGGTCATCTGTCCATTGGCATCGCGATTTATGATGATCAGTTCCGCCTTATTACCTGGAATGAAATGCCAGTCGATATTCTCCGGGCGCCGCCTGGTTTGTTTCGGAAGGGCATGAATCCCAAGGAGCTGATGCCGTATCTGGCGAGCATCGGGTTCTACGACGGGGCGAACGCCAGATCGATTGAGGAGTGGCGCCAGGAAATGGACGGCGGCGAGTTGAGCCGAGAACATGGGGTAAATGACGGCCGCATATTGGAACTGCGCGGCTCCCGCACCCCGGACGGCGGTTATGTTTACATTACCAGGGATGTTAGCGCGCAACGGCAAGCCAAAAGCGTGACGAGGGAGCTGGCGGCGATCGTGGAATCATCGGAAGCAGCCATTCTTAGCCTTTCTCCCGCTGGTGTCAGAACCTCTTGGAACGGCGGCGCGGTAAATCTGTATGGCTATAGCGTCGAGGAATCCATCGGGCAGCGCACGCGGTTGCTGACTGGCGATACCGCGCAAGCCGAGGCCAGCAAACAATTTGGCGAAAGCTTCTGAGTGGGGAGCGGGTCGTACAGTCAGTCGCGCAGCGGACCCATAAGGATGGTCACGTCTTTTCAGTTTCATTAAGCATGTCGCCGATATTTGGTGATAATGGCGAGGTTGTCGGGGTTTGGGCATCGCGCGTGATATCACGGAGCGCCTCGAGGCGGAGCAGGCCCCTGCCGATCAGCGTGATGAATTGGAAAGCCTGAATGCGCAAAAGAACCGCCCGTTTTCTATTATCGCGCATGATCTGCGTACGCCGTTCAACAGCCTTTTGGGCTTTTCAGGAATTCTCAGCGAGAACGCGGCGGACTTTGCCCTCAAGGATGTCAGCGAATACGCCCGAATGATGCATCAATCCGCCGGACAGGCCAATGCATTGTTGGAAAATCTGCTGGATTGGTAGCGGCTGCAAATGAGTGGTTTGCAAAGCGAACCAAGGCCTTTCGATGTGGCAATGGCCATCGAAAAAGCGCTGGCGTTCAACAGCACCAGCGCGGCGGCGAAAAATATCATGACCGAGCGCCTGGAAAACCCTCTGCTTACGGTTCTGGCGGATCCGCAAATGGTCGAGACCGTGCTGCGTAATCTGATCGGTAATGCGGTGAGTTTCGCCGAAAGAGACGGCACCGTCTCGAGCGAGGCGCGCCGGGATGAGGGTGAGGTCGTCATTACCATTCGTGACAACGGTGTCGGCATACCGTCTAAACGCCTGGTGCATCTGTTTAATTTCGAAAGCGGCGCCTCGATCGTTGGCACCGAGGGTGAAGAAAAGGGCACCGGTCAGGGCCTGCAACTATGCAAGGAACTGATCGAATTACAGGGTGGCGTCCTAAGCGTGGAAAGCACCGTGGGGCAGGGCTCCACCTTCCGCTTCACCTTGCCGTCGGCCATCTGAACAAGCTCTCTCAATTGGTATCCGGATTTCCGGTGTTACTATCCGTGCGCCTGTTTGGTTGATCCCGCCCCCAAGGCGCCTTATGTGAGGGCGGTACGGTTGCATTCCTATTCATGCCAAGACACGAATGAAAGCGGGGAACCGAAAAAAATGGTGACGGAACGGTTCATGGGACGGGCCCGGCGTTTGCTGCCCGATTTGAGCGGCACCCGCCTACAAGCGGCACGCAGCATTGGTATCGCCGTGCTGGTTGCCGCCGTGCTTTATTACCCCATTGGCATGGCGATCACCCACTCCATTGATGACGATGTCGCCTTCCAGCCACCCGCAGCAATGGCACCCGAGGGCGGCAGCCGTGCCGTGGCCGTTGCCGCCGCCTTGATCCAGCGCGAAATCGATGAAAACCGCTGGGTCGCCAACGATCCGTTCTTCCTGCCCCCCGCCGTCCTGGACAACATGCCGAACTATCAACAGGGCATTATTTCCGCCCTGGCGCGCTTTGCGTTCGAATTGACGGATCAGATCGGCCGCACCCGGGGCACCTCGCAAACCGACAAGGATTTGCAGGAGGCGGCCGGGCAGCTCCAATATGCCGGCAATGTCTGGATATTTGACCTTTCCACCTCGTTCGCCCCGACCACGACGTCCGAGGCCCGCTACCGCAAGGCCGCAAAGTCACTGCTCAGCTATAACAAGCGCCTGGCGGACGGCAAGGCGGTGTTCGAGAGGCGGGCCGACAATCTGCTGGCCACCCTGGACCGCTTCGCCCTGGACATGGGGGCCTCGTCCGCCAATCTTGACCGCCATATCGCCGAGCATGCAGGCGATCTGATCGATACCCGCGCCGACGATGTCTTTTATGGCATCAAGGGGCAAAGCTATGCCTACTATCTGATCATCCGCGAACTGGGCCTGGACTATGCCAATGTGCTGGGCGAGCGGGAGCTAGCCAATGCCTGGGCCAAGATGCTGGAAAGCCTGCGCCATACGGCGGAGCTGTCACCCATGGTGGTGATCAACGGCAGCCCGGATGCCCAGGCCATGCCCTCGCATCTGGCTGCCCAGGGCTTCTATTTGCTGCGCGCGCGTACGAAATTGCGTGAAATCACGAATATTCTACTTAAATAACGGCTGCGCATTCTAGTTGCCCTATAGCCTGGGTGCTGTCACCATATTGTTGATAAAGAGGGCAAGATGATGGAAGAGCTGCAACAGGGTACGCTGACGCGCCGGAAATTTCTTTGCGTGGTCGACGATTCTCCCGAATGCCGGTTGGCATTGCGCTTTGCCTTTCGCCGGGCGGCGCGCACGGGTGGCGGCGTTATTTTGCTGTATGTGATCGAACCAGCCGATTTTCAGCACTGGATGGCGGTCGAAAACCTGATGCGCGAGGAGGCGCGGGAGGCCGCGGAAGAAGTCCTGCAAACCCTGGCGGATGAGGTCAATGAATGGTCTGGCATCATGCCGGAATTCTCCATCCGCGAAGGCCGCAAACAGGATGAGGTTCTCGCCCTGTTGGAGGAGGAGCCGGAAATCCGCCTGCTAGTGCTCGGCGCCTCCGCGGAGAAAGACGGCCCCGGCCCGCTTGTAACCGCCCTGGCCGGTCCTCTGTCCGCCAATATGCGGGTCCCCGTCACCGTGGTGCCGGGTAATCTGAATATCCAGCAGATCGACGAAATTACCTGACGGCGATCCTGACCCGGCGTTTCTTGATCCGATTTTTCTTGGCCTGGCGTATCTTGGTCACGCGCCGCTTGCCGGCGGTCGTGCTCTGCTTGCGCCAGGCGCCGTGCGTTCCGTGATCGCCATGTGCCGTTCCTTGTACCACAGCTTCACCACCTTGCGCCGGCAAGGCATGTTCAGGGCCCTGGTGGAAGAATGGTAATGGGCCATGGCCTGGGTCCAGGAGCGGTGCTGGCGGTACAGCCGCCGCAACAGCCGGGCCGCATAATCGATGTTGGTGGCGGGGGTCAGAGCTTCATCCAGATCCGCGAAGACATCGGGGTGGTGGTGCAGGTTTCCCTGCATGAAGCCCACGTCAATATTGCGTACGCCCTGCTTGGATAATGTCCGCACGGCGGCCACTGCCGAGGCCCGGTCGGCAAAATGCCACCCCTTGCCTTGGTCATAAACTGTCCAGGGCAAGGCAACAAATGGCCTCTGTTTGGCGTCCCAATGACCCAATTCGGTCAATGTCAAGGCAGCCAGAAATTGTCCGGGAGGAGGTATTGGCGCTCCGCTGCTCCGACCATGCGGCGGCTATCCAAAGCCTAGACGGCGCCGCCCTTGTTCTGATTTTTGGCTGTTTCAGGTTGGTTTCGCGCCACGGTGGACGATCCGAACCCAACGCTGCAAAGGGTTAATACCAATATCAATACCAACATTTTGAGGCGGCTGGGCGCCACGATCTTCCGTGCTCCGGTAAGTTGTATCTGCTAATAGTCAGCGCAAGAACCATGCCAGTTACGGTGATCTGGATTGTACTTTATTCAGCGGCTGCGCGTTGCGGCGTGAAATAGGCGTCGGGCAGGCGGCACAGAGCTTCAATCACCGCCGTCATGGCGGCCTCCATCCGGGCCATGCCGGGCGTGGCGGCAACCTGTTCCTCGTCCATGAACAAACGGCGGTTGATTTCGATCTGCAAGGCATGCACCCCGGCCCCGGGCCGGCCATAGTGGTACGTGGTGAAGCCGCCCGCATAGGGGTTGTTGCGCCGCACGGCAAAGCCGAGGCCGGATAGCACATCATGGACGCAATCGATCAGTTCAGGTGAGCAGGCGGTGCCAAAGCGGTCACCCAAAACAAAGTCGGCCCGGCCAATAGTGCCGGGGGCGGCAACAGGGGTCGGGCCTTTACCAGCGTCCCCGCCATTGCCAACGGGACTGTTGCTGGAAGGCATGGAATGGCAATCGATCAACAGGCAGTGGCCAAACGCCCGCTGACAATCTTCAAGCATCCGGGCCAGGCAATGATGATAGGGGAAATAGACTTTATTCAGCCGCTGTCCGACCTCGGCGAAATCCAGCTTGCCACGATAAATATCCCGCCCATCGGCGGCCAGGCGCGGAATGGTGCCCAGACCACCCGCCACACGCAGAGAAGTGGCGTTGACATGGCTGGGCAGTTCCTCGGCGAACATCGTTGGGTCTAACTCCCACGGTTCCCTGTTCAAATCCAGATAGGCGCGGGCATAGCCCGCCCGCAGCAGTGGTGCGCCATGCTCCGGCGCGGCGGCGAATAATCCATCGACGAAATTATCGGCTGAGCGGCGCAGCAATAATTCCGGTAATTCGCTCGCCGTTATCAATTCGTCCGGATAATGCTGGCCGCTATGGGGCGAGGTAAAGACCAGCGGCACCGACTGTTTGTCAGGGTGGAGAACATCAAATGCCGCCGGTGCCGCCCCCATGGGCTTGGCGGCCTCTTCCCCCGCTTTCGATAATGTCATCCCGCGCCCCCATTTCGGTGTCCACGCAAGAATGCTAGCACGCCAGGGAGGACGGTCCATAGGGCCGGGAGAGGGAAATTCGCCGCGAGATCGGAATAATTTAATACTTTGCTGGGGGGATCTTTACTCTTTTGCAGGCATGTCGGACTATCATGAGTACGGATGGAGATAGCGAAGTGACCCTCAGGGGCTCTTGTCGGGCATTTTGGGAGCTGCTGTTTCGCGGTTATAGAGGACAACCATGGCGAAGACCCTTTTGGCGGGAGACGATGATTCCATGCGGCATTTTATGGGGCGGCCCCTGGAGCGCGCTGGGCATGAGGTATTTTCCGTGGGCCAGGATGACGAAGCCCTGCCGGTACTGGCGGAAGGGCACTTTGATCTGCCGTTGGCGGATATCGTGATGCTCGAAATGGATGGCATCGAGCTGGCCCGGCGGGCGGTGGCGGTGGACCCGGCCATCCGCATCATGTTCATTACCGGCTTTGCCGCCGTTGCCCTGCGTAACCGCCAGTCCTCGCAGTGCGATGCCAAGGCCCTCTCGAAGCCATTTCATCTACGCGACCTGGTCGATGAGATCGACAAGACCCTCGCCGCCTAACCGCCTTCCAACCCGTTAGCGCATGTCGCGGCTATACCTACAGCCGCGCTTTGACCTGTTCGGCAATGGCTATGAAGGCTTGAGCCTCGTCCGACTCCGGCATCGTCGCAACAATTGGCGTGCCGCTATCGGACGTCTCCCGAAGGCTGATATGCAAGGGAATTTCACCCAGGAAGTCGCAGCCAAGCTCCTCCGCCGTATCCCGCGCGCCGCCATGGCCAAAAACATCCGCCCGCTCGCCACAGCTGGGGCAATGAAAATAGCTCATATTCTCGACCATCCCCATTACCGGTACCTCGGTATGGCGGAACATGTTCAGGCCTTTGCGGGCATCGATCAAGGCGACATCTTGGGGGGTGGAGACAATGATCGCGCCCTTTAGGGGCACTCTTTGCGCCATGGTCAATTGGGCGTCGCCGGTGCCGGGGGGCATATCCACCAGCAGCAAATCCAACTCGCCCCAATTCACATCGCCCAGTAATTGTTCAAGTGCCCCCATCACCATGGGACCGCGCCAGATCGTCGGCTGGTCGGGGTCGACCAGAAAACCGATCGACATACAGCTGATGCCGTGACCTTGCATGGTCTCCAGCTTATCGCCGTTCGAGCGTGGTTGGCCCGAAATTCCAAGCATTCGGGGCATGGATGGGCCATAGATGTCCGCATCCAGAATGCCCACCGATAGACCGAGGCGGCTTAGGGCCACCGCCAAATTAGCAGTGACGGTGGATTTGCCCACGCCGCCCTTGCCCGAGGCAACGGCGACCACCGCCTTGATGCCGGGCAGGTCCATTTTTTGCATACCGCCACTGCCGTGACGGCCTATGTGCGGTGCCTGTTGGGTTTGCTGCGGCTGTTGCGTTTGCGCTGGAGCGGCCCGTTCGGCGGTCAAAATCGCCGTGACCGACAGGGTGCCGGGCAGGCCCGCGACCACTTGTTCGCAGGCTTGGCGCAGGCTTTCCATTTCCGGCGCACGCTCGGGCTCGATCTCGATCGAAAAGGCGACGTTGCCGTCGCGCACGGCTAGACCGCTGATCATGTCAAGGTCGACCACGTTACCAGTCTGGGCCGGGTCGCCGACCTGCCGCAATGCCTCTAGAACTTCGTCTTCGCTCACCCGCGCCATTGCCTCAACTCTCCAATTATTCGTCCCTGCAGCGTGTTTCTCTTAAACATGCTCAGGACCCTTAAGTGTCGAGCAATTGAACCAATTAACCTACGCCGCGAAAGCGAGCCCGCTTAATTGAAAATTGCTCTTGCGGGCACCGTTGCACCTGACGCCGCAAGGTGTCATATAGCGTCATAAGTGGCTGCGGCAAAGTGCCCTGGCCCACGTTTTATGAATCTTTTTAATATTTCGGGGATTGGAAATTTCATGCCGTGGAGCAATCAAGGCGGTGGTGGTAATGATGGCGGTGGTGGCGGCGACTGGCAAGGCGGCGGCCGTGGCCCCTGGGGACAGGGCGGCGGTGGCGGCGGACAGCCACCTAATCTGGAAGAACTGCTGCGCAAGGGACAGGACCGCTTCAAGGGCGCCCTGCCAGGCGGCCGTTGGGGCGGCAGGGGCGTTTTCCTGATTTTCCTGGTTCTGATCGCGGCTTGGTTCGCATCGGGTTTTTACCGGGTCGGCCCCGACGAGCAGGGCGTGGTCCTGCGCTTTGGCAAGTTCACCGGCTCGACCTCGCCCGGTCTGCGCTATCATCTGCCTAGCCCCATCGAAGCCGCGCTGACGCCGAAGGTAACTCGCGTCAACCGGGTCGAGGTTGGCTTTCAAAGCTCCGGCGATTTCGGCCGTTCCTCGGCCCTGCGTAATCTGCCAGAGGAAAGCCTAATGCTGACCGGCGATGAGAACATCGTCGACATTAACTTTACGGTGCTGTGGCAAATCAGCAATGCCGGACATTTTCTGTTCAACATCCAGCGCCCGGAAAATACCGTCAAGGCGGTGGCCGAGAGCGTCATGCGCGAGGTCGTGGGGCGGTCGAAAATCGTTGATGTCTTGACCGAAGGCCGAAATGAAGTTGAGCGCCAGACGTTGGACCTGATGCAAAGTACCTTGGACGAATACAAGGCCGGTATCGTGGTGACACAGGTCAAGCTGGCCAAGGCCGATCCACCCTCCGCCGTCATCGACGCTTTCCGCGACGTGCAGGCGGCCCGCGCCGACGAGGAACGCCTGGTCAACGAGGCGCAGGCCTATTCCAACGATATCCTGCCGCGTGCCAGAGGCGAGGCGGAAAGGATCCGCCAGGAAGCCGAAGGTTATCGGAAGCAGACCGTGGCCCAGGCCGAGGGTGAAGTTTCCCGCTATCTGGCTATTCAAAAGGAATACCATCTGGCTCCGAACGTCACCCGTAAACGGCTGTATCTGGAAACCATGGAAGAGGTTTTGCAGGGCACCAACAAAATTGTCATCGACAATGAAGGCGGCAGCCAGGGTGTCCTGCCTTATCTGCCCTTGCCGGAATTGCAGAAACAATCCACTAGCAAGGCGGGGACAAACTGATGAACCGGAAACTAGCAACAATTCTGGCGATCATTCTGATCGTCCTGGGCCTGATCGGATACGGCAGCTTCTTTTCCGTGCATGAAACCCGGCAAGCCCTGGTCCTGCAATTCGGTAATCCCGTGAAGACCGTGCAGGCATCTGGTCTGAACTTCAAGGTGCCGTTCGTGCAAAATGTGCAGTTCATGGAAAAGCGCATTCTTGATTTCGATGCGCCCCCCGTGGAAGCCGTGGCGGCGGATAAAAAGCGTATCGTGGTGGATGCCTATGCCCGCTTCCGCATTGCCGATCCGTTGAAATTCTATCAGACCGTCAACAACGAGGTTACGGCCCGCAACCGCTTGGCACCTATTGTTAATTCTAGCCTGCGAAACGCCATTGGCCGGGTTAAGCTGGAACAAATGCTGTCGGGCGAACGCGGCAAGTTGATGCACGAAATTCGCGGCCTGGTGAACACCGAGGCGTTGAAGCTGGGCATTGAAATCGTCGATGTGCGGATCAAACGCGCCGATCTGCCGGCCGCCAACTCTCAAGCGGTCTATGATCTGATGCGGGCGGAGCGGAAACGGATCGCCACCGAGATCCGGGCTGAGGGCGCCGAGCGTAGCCAGAAGATCACCGCGAACGCGGATCGGGAGCGCACGATCCTGTTGGCGGAGGCGCAGAAATCATCGCAGATTATCCGCGGTGAGGGTGATGCCCTGCGCAACAAGATCTTCGCCGATGCCTACAAGGAAGACGCGGAATTCTTTACCTTCTACCGCTCGCTACAGGCCTACCGGACGGCACTGCAATCGGGCGATACCACCATGGTGTTGTCGCCGAATAGTGATTTCTTCAGCTATTTCGGTAACAGCCGGGGTGCAATCAAGAAATAGCCGGAGCAATTTTCGGAGGTAAGGTCCGTGGTTGATATCCTGGTGGTCGTGGGCCTGATCCTGGCCCTGGAGGGCGGTTTATATGCAGCCTTTCCCGCCGGGATGAAACGCATGATGGCTATCATGATCAAGCAGCCCGATGAGGCCTTGCGTCTCAGCGGACTGGGCGCGGCGACTTTTGGCGTCGGCATCATCTGGCTGGTAAAAACATTTCTATAGTCCCGACCGTCTTGGGGCCCGTGCTGTCTCACGCCGAAGTGAAGCATGTTTTATCAGATATTTTGAAGAAATTTCGACGCTGCCATGGTTCTGTCACATTTATTTCCGATATCACCACTCAGTAGGCCGAATGGCGGTTGACTTGAAAGACGCCAGTTTAGGCAATACTTACTAAGGCAAACGAACCAGGCGCGGGCGGTTGATCCGGTTCCGCCGCCTCGTACTAAGGAGATTATTCGTGATTGGCACATTGATATCCAGGCCGCCGAAAACCCCAGCCGCCTTTGGTCTCACCTCTCGCCCCGCTGTCGCATCGTTGGCCGCCGCCACGATCAGCTTGCTGTTGATGCCTGTGGCCGGCCAGTCCCGTGGCGCGCCCGACAGCTTCGCCGACCTAACCGCCAAGCTAATGCCGGCGGTGGTCAACATCTCGACAACCCAGGTTGTCAAGGGTAAAAAACAGAACCAACCGGAATTCATGGTGCCGCCCGGTTCTCCGTTCGAGGAGTTCTTCAAGGAATTTCTCGAGCGCAACCGTCCCAAGAACCGCGGGCCAAGGCGCGCGACGTCACTGGGTTCGGGCTTTATCATCGATGCCAACGGCTTGGTGGTGACCAATAACCACGTTATCGCAGAAGCCGACGAAATCAGCGTTCGTCTTTCGGACGGCTCCCGGCTGAAGGCCGTGCTGGTGGGCCGTGACGCCAAGACAGACCTGGCCTTGTTGAAGGTGGAGCCCAAGGGCAAACTGCCGGCGTTGAAATGGGGCAATTCGGGCGATTCCCGTGTCGGCGATTGGGTGCTGGCCATCGGTAACCCGTTTGGTTTGGGCGGTTCGGTCACCGCTGGCATCATTTCCGCCCGTGGCCGGGATATCAATTCGGGGCCCTATGATGATTTCTTTCAAACCGATGCCGCCATCAACCGGGGTAATTCGGGCGGCCCTTTGTTCAACATGAAGGGCGAAGTGATTGGCATCAACACGGCGATCTATTCGCCGACGGGAGGCAGCGTCGGCATCGGTTTTGCCATTCCCTCCACCCTTGCGAACCGGGTTATCAAGCAACTGGCGGAATTTGGCCGCACCCGGCGCGGTTGGCTGGGTGTGCGTATCCAGACCGTGACCGAGGAAATCGCCGATGGCTTGGGCATGGAAAAAGCCGGCGGCGCACTGGTGGCTGGCGTGGGCGATGATGGACCCGCGGGCAAGGCGGGTATCGAACAGGGTGACGTGATCTTGCGCTTCGACGGGCAGGATGTTGATGAAATGCGAGCCTTGCCCCGGATCGTCGCCAACACTGCGATCGGCAAGACGGTGAAGGTCGAAGTCTGGCGCAAGGGCAGGCCGACGACCCTGGAAGTGACCATCGCCGAAATGGAAGAGAGCAACACCAAGCTGGCCAGCGTGGACGAAGACAGCAAGCCCGAACCGGCCAAGGATGTCACCTTGCTTGGCATGCGTCTTTCGGCCCTGACGGCGGAGGCGCGGGAGACCTTTAAGGTAGATGAGGAATCCGAGGGTGTATTGGTATTGGAGGTTGCGGGCGATAGCTCGGCCGCCAAGCGCGGTTTGCAGCCCGGCGACCTGATTGTCGAGGTGCAGCAAAAACCAGTCACCACACCAGCCGATGTGGCCAAGCAGATTGACCAGATCCGGGAAAGCAACAAGGTGCGCAAGACCAAGAAGGTTAAAACCGTATTGTTATTGGTGGAGCGTGCCCGCAACAAGCGCTTCGTGGCTGTGCAGTTGGATACGGTGGGCAAATCTGGGAAAAAGGTCCCGGAAAAATCCAAGGAGTAGCCGTCTAAATTCCATCAATGCCGGATTTGTTAGCTTTGAAATTGGCTGGCCCGATAGCCCTGCAGATATAGCAGGGCTGTCAGGTCGCCATATTCGATCCGCGCCTTGGCGGCCCGCGCCAGCACCGGCTTGGCGTGATAGGCAACGCCCAGTCCGGCGGCCTTGACCATGGCTAGGTCGTTGGCGCCGTCGCCAACTGCCAGGGTTTGCGTCGGTTTCAGATTTAGCTGTTCCGTGAACGCGTGCAACGCCGACAGCTTCTCCTCCGGCCCCAAAATAGGTTGCGCCACGCCGCCATCCAGACGGCCGTTGACGAAATGCAACTGGTTGGCTTGCTGATGATCAAAGCCGGCGGCGGCGGCCACGCGCTCGGTAAAAAAGGTGAAACCGCCAGATACCAGCGCCGTCAGGGCACCATGGGCCCGCATGGTGCCGACCAATTCCCGCGCACCGGGGTTCAGGTGGATGCGCTGATCATAAACCGCCTGTAGGTCGGCCTCGGCCAGGCCGGTCAGCATTCTTGCCCGTTCGCGCAAGGCTTGGCCGAAACTGATCTCGCCCGACATGGCGCGCTCGGTTATCGCCGCCACTTCGGCTTTTCGCCCGATCACCGCCGCCATCTCATCGATGCATTCGCCGCTGATGATGGTCGAGTCCATATCCGCCACCAGCAATTGCCGCCGCCGTGATGGCCCGTCCGCCTGACAGAACAAATCCACCTCGGCGCCTGCAAGCGCCTGCCGCACCGTTTCTTCCACGCCCTGCATGGAGCCGGTGAAGCGCAGATCACAGGCCTGCCCCGGCGCCAGCCAGTCAGCTTCCGCGCCGGCAGGCAACGTGGCGAGGGCGAGACGGACATGGCCGTCCGTCAATGGCTTCGCTATAAGGGTCAGAACCTGAGACATGACGAACCGCGAAAGAAAATCCTCAATGGATAATGCCATTCTGATAGCCGGACCGACGGCCAGCGGCAAGTCCCGTTTGGCGATCGATCTAGCGCGGGCCTTGAATGGCGTCATCATCAATGCCGATAGCATGCAGGTTTATGCCGAATTGCGGGTTTTGACCGCGCGCCCTGATGCGGATGAGGAGGCCGCCGCGCCGCATCGATTGTACGGCATCACCTCCGCCGCCGCGCCGTTCTCGGCCGGGCGCTGGCTGGAGCTGGCCCTGGCTGAGGCCGTCGCGGCCCGGGAGTCGGGCCAGGTGCCGATCATCGTCGGCGGCACCGGGCTCTATTTCCAGGCGTTGACCGAAGGCATGGCCGAAATTCCGGATATTTCCGAGCAAGCCCGCGCCGAGGCGCGGTCTATGCTGGAGGAACTGGGCGCCGCCGGTTTGCATGCCTTACTTGGTGAGCGGGACCCGATCATGGCCGAACGCCTGAAACCGACCGATTCCCAACGTCTGGTCCGCGCCTATGAGGTGATGCTTGGCACGGGTGTTTCCCTGGCCGAATGGCAGCAATGCCCCGCCACCACGCCGATCTTGCCCGGCCCTTGGCTTGGCTTTGTCCTGGACTGGCCCCGGGTGGACCTGTACCGCCGCTGCGATGAACGCTTGGCTGGCATGTTGAAACACGGCGCCCTGGACGAGGTGGCTAGACTGGCATCGATGAACTTGGACCCGGCCCTGCCCGCCATGAAGGCCCTGGGTGTGCCCGACCTGATCCGCCTGAGCAGGGGCGAGATTAGCCGGGATGCGGCTCTGGCGGCGGCGCAACAGGCCACCCGGCGCTATGCGAAGAGGCAGATGACATGGTTCAGAAGCAAGATTTATGCGTGGAACAGGCTTAACGCGCAAGATTCGGAAAGATTATTCGAAAAAATCATTCCATTTATAACGTAAAATCTATTGACTGGCCCTCCATGAGGCACTATGTTGCGCCCGCCTGTGCCGCTCCACTTTACGGATATCGAGCACGGCAAAACGCTTATAAGCCTCTCTGTCGAGGGGCTTTATTGCATTCATCGACACCCCGCGTTAGGAGCAGATCATGTCGGGTACGGAGCAGAATTTGGGGTGGGCAAGTGACCAGAACGAGGTTGCTGAAACCTTGAGCGGCGCGGAAATCCTGATCCGCGCGCTGACCGATCAGGGCGTGGAAGTCATTTTCGGCTATCCCGGCGGCGCGGTACTGCCGATTTACGATGCCCTGTTCGCGCAGAACAACATCCGGCACATCCTGGTGCGCCAGGAGGGTGGCGCTGTGCATGCTGCGGAAGGCTACGCGCGCTCCACCGGCAAGCCAGGCGTGGTCCTGGTCACCTCCGGCCCCGGCGCGACCAACGCGGTAACCGGCCTGACCGATGCCATGATGGATTCCATTCCCATCGTCTGCCTGACCGGCCAGGTCGCATCCCACCTGATCGGCAACGACGCCTTTCAGGAGGCCGACACCATCGGCATCACCCGGCCCTGTACCAAGCACAACTATCTGGTTAAGGACACGGACGAGATGGGCCGTATCGTGCACGAGGCGTTTTACGTGGCCACCCAGGGCCGCCCGGGCCCCGTGGTTATCGACCTGCCCAAGGATATCTGCGTCAACCAGGGCGTCTATGAGATGCCCGACCTGGATAATCTGCACCATAAGACCTATCGCCCGCCCACTGCCGGTAAGGCGGACCAGGTCGCGGAAGCGGTAAAGTGGATGGCGGGAGCGAAACGGCCGATCTTTTATACCGGTGGCGGCCTGATCAATTCCGGGCCGGAGGCTTGCGAGAAACTGCGCGAGCTGGTCAAGCTGACCGGCTATCCCATCACCTCGACCTTGATGGGCCTGGGCGCTTTTCCCGCCTCGGACGATCAGTTCCTCGGCATGTTGGGTATGCATGGCACTTACGAGGCCAACAACGCCATGCACGACTGTGACGTGATGATCTGCCTGGGCGCCCGTTTTGATGACCGGATCACCGGCCGACTGGATGCGTTTTCGCCGGGCTCGAGAAAAATCCATGTGGACGTGGATCCGTCCTCGATCAACAAGAATATCTCGGTCGATCTGGGCATCATCGGTGATGTGGGCCAGGTGATCGAACAGATGCTGGCGGTCTGGAAGCAGGCCGGCCACCAACCGGATACAGCGGCGTCCAAGGACTGGTGGACGACGATCCAGAAATGGCGCTCCCGCGACTGCCTGGCCTTTGATCAGGGCAAGGACGTGATCATGCCGCAACATGCGATCCAGCGCCTGTACGAGCTGACCAAGGAGCGCGACACCTATATCACAACCGAAGTGGGCCAGCATCAGATGTGGGCGGCGCAGTTCTATAAGTTCGAGGAGCCGAACCGCTGGATGACCTCCGGCGGCCTGGGCACCATGGGCTATGGCTTACCGGCGGCGGTGGGCGTGCAGGTGGCGCATCCTGAAAGTCTGGTGGTGGATATCTCGGGCGAGGCATCCTTCATGATGAACCTGCAAGAAATTGCAACGGCGGTGCAGTACCGTCTACCCCTGAAGGTCTTCATCCTGAACAACCGTTGGATGGGCATGGTGCGCCAGTGGCAGGAGCTGTTGCACGGCAGCCGCTATGCTGAAACCTATTCCGAGACGCTGCCGGATTTCGTCAAGCTGGCGGAATGTTTCGGTGCCACCGGCATGGTGATGCAGGACCCTGCGAGCCTGGATGACGATATTCAAAAAATGCTGGATATGAACGGCCTGGTGATCGCCGACGTGCACGTGGCTCAAGAGGAAAATTGCTTCCCCATGGTGCTATCGGGTGCGGCCCACAACGAAATGATCATGGGCGGCGGCAAGGGGGCGGAAAGCCCCAAGGTCACCGACGATGGCATGGCGCTGGTTTGAGGGCGTTGATGAAAGGCAAATGTCTTTGCCGGGCTTGACCCGGCAAACCATGTGAGACGAGGAACTCGTCATCAGTGGCGAGGCTATGGATACCCGGATCAAGTCCGGGTATGACGAAAGAACAGAACTTACGACGGAGGTTACGTGATGAATGGTAGATCCGAAGCCGCGCCGAAACATACCATCGCTGTATTGGTTGATAACGAGCCGGGCGTCCTTGCCCGCGTAGTGGGGCTGTTTTCGGGCCGGGGCTATAACATCGACAGTCTGACCGTGGCCGAGGTGGATGCGCGGCGGGACCGCTCCCGCATCAATATCGTCACCTCCGGCAATGAGAAGATCATTGATCAGATCCGGGCCCAGCTGGAACGCTTGGTCCCGGTCTTCAACGTCGTCGACCTGACCGAGGACGGACCTTCGATCGAGCGAGAACTGGCCCTGATCAAGGTGGTGGCGAGAGGCGAAAACCGTATTGAGGCCCTGCGCGTGGCGGACATCTTCCGGGCCCGGGCGGTGGATTCCACCCTTGGCAGCTTCGTCTTTGAAGTCACTGGTGACAGCGGCAAGGTAAACGCCTTCATCGACCTGATGGAGCCCCTTGGTTTGACCGAAATCTCACGCACCGGCGTCGTGGCCATTGCGCGCGGCGTGGACGCCATGTAGATAGGGCCCAATAAATCGCCCCAACAAATGTTTCAAAAAAATCCGCCCGCAATTAGACATATCTGGGCGGCGTCAACAGCAACGAAGAGGATACCAATCATGCGCGTCTATTATGATCGCGATGCGGACGTGAACCTGATAAAAAGCAAAAAGGTCGCCGTATTCGGCTATGGCTCTCAGGGCCACGCCCACGCCAACAACCTGAAGGATTCCGGTTGTGAGAACGTCGTCGTCGCCTTGCGCGCCGGCAGTGGCTCCATCGCCAAGGCCGAGGCGGCGGGCTTTCAGGTGATGACCCCGGACGAGGCGGCGGCCTGGGCCGATCTGGCCATGGTGTTGACGCCCGACGAAGGCCAGGCAGATCTGTGGGAAAGCGACCTGCGCGACAACATGCGCCCGGGCACGGCGGTTGCCTTCGCCCATGGCCTTTCCATCCACTTCAATCTGATCGAGGCGCGCGAGGACATGGACGTCTTCATGATCGCCCCGAAAGGCCCCGGCCACACGGTACGTTCCGAGTACGTGCGCGGCGCCGGCGTACCCTGCCTGGTGGCGGTGGATCAGGACGCGTCCGGCAATGCGCTGGAGATTGGCCTGAGTTATTCATCCGCCATCGGCGGCGGCCGGGCCGGCACCATTGAGACCACGTTCCGCGAGGAGTGTGAGACCGATCTGTTTGGTGAGCAAACCGTGCTCTGTGGCGGTGTCTGCGAGTTGATGCGGGCCGGCTTTGAGATTTTGGTCGAGGCGGGCTATGCCCCCGAGATGGCCTATTTCGAATGCATGCACGAGATGAAGCTGATCGTCGATCTGATTTATGAAGGCGGCATCGCCAACATGAACTACTCCATCTCCAACACCGCCGAATATGGCGAATACATGACCGGTCCCAAGATCATCGACGACAGCGTCAAGGACCGCATGCGCGAGGCTTTGGAGCGTATCCAGTCTGGCGATTTCGCTGCCACCTGGATGCTGGAGAACAAAGTCAATCAGGCCTCCTTTAAGGCCATGCGCCGGCGTTCGTCCGAACATCTCTCGGAAGAGATCGGCGAAAAGCTGCGCGCCATGATGCCCTGGATCGCCGAGGGCCGCCTGGTCGACAAAGCCAAGAACTAGCGTCTTGGGCGCATGGTGAAATGCGGCCCTGCCCTGGTTACCAGGGTGGGGCCGTTTTTGTTTCTGCCAGCCAATTATACCTAGACCATTTTCGGGATTAAAACGGTTGGTCAAGGTCGCGACGGCGGCCCGGCGTTTATGCGCCGCCCGCGCGGAGCGGTGCGCTCTTGCGCACAAGCGTGAGCGAAGAAAGCTAGATCGGACTCGATGAATATCGAAAAAGGTTGAGCTATCGCCTGATGCCTGCAACATGCTATATCCATAACTTGGAACGATTCTTAGGTATGCCGGTTTGGAAACGCCCGATGCTTGTAGTGATCTCGCCCGCCAAGAAGCTGAATTTTGACCTGACATCCGTGACGCGTCATAGCCAGCCGAAATTTTTGCCGCAAGCGGGGAAGCTTGCGAAATCCGTGCGCCGGTTGTCCCGTGCAAAGCTGGCCGCGACCATGAAGTTGAGCCCGTCGTTGGCGGATCTGAATTATCAGCGCTTTCAGGCCTATTCGGACAGCCCGCCCCGTGAACATACCAAGCAGGCCGCCCTTGCCTTCAATGGTGATACCTATATCGGCCTCGATGCGCCGTCGTGGGACGACGATGATCTGGATTACGCCCAGGATCACTTGCGTATATTGTCGGGTCTTTATGGTTTGTTGCGCCCGCTGGATTTGATGCAGCCCTATCGCCTGGAAATGGGCGCGCGCTTTACCCCGCCACGGCGCAAGGACCTTTATGACTTTTGGAGTGATCAGATCACTGAAGCGCTGAATGATGTGCTGAGCCATCACGCGGAAAAAACCATTATTAACCTAGCCTCCAACGAATATTTCAAAGCCGTACGTCCCGCCAAGCTGAATGGGCGCGTTATCACGCCGGCGTTCAAGGAGGAACGTGATGGCGAAACTCGCATGATCGGCTTTTTCGCCAAACAGGCGCGCGGTATGATGGCGCGGTATCTGGTGCAAAACCGGATCTCCGGCCTGGATGAGCTAAGAAATTTCGATCTAGGCGGCTATCAATACCGCGACGCCCTTTCCCAAGACGGCGCCTGGGTTTTCACCCGCCCGCAACCTTAAGCGCATTTGAAGAAAATGTGCTCAGGCCCTTAATGGGCACGCGACCTTTTCGATGGCGCCAGGCGGCGCCGTTTTTGTTTTGGCGTGCGATGGCTTCAGGCAAATGAGCGCCCAGCCCTTGTGGAAAGTGATCATAATGAAGATCGTCGCACGCCTGATGGGATGAACCGAAGACAGGCATCACAATTGCAAAGGCTTAGAAAAGGTTTTTGGATGACGTGTTCAAATGCATCTGATGTTGAGAAGTTTGACGAAAATTTTGATTTATCAACTTCACATAGAATGAAGGTAATGGATGTATTGATGGATGAGGTTGATAAATATCAATACATTGATGATAATAGAAAGCGATGTAAAGTAACTAGAAAATAAATTGATCAAATTATCTATGATGTATGAGAAAAAATATTAAAGAAAAATTACTGTATATCAGTAATTTTAGTTGAAATTATAGATTATGTGATGCACAGATAATCTTATCTTATAGAAGTAGAAAAAATAAATGGTGATAATAGGTGCACCTGATGGGCTGTTACAGAAATAAAAAATTTGAAACATTTCCAAGTAGCATAGGTTTAGGCAACGGATATTTCGCTTTATTTGTACAATTCGTAATTTTTCGCGAGGTTTCTTGTCATCGGCGTCTTGCCCGCACCATTCCCACCCTATTCGGCATATCGAATTCTTGGGTCTAGCAGGGCGTAGATCATGTCGACGATGAAATTGATAACGACGGTGACGACCGCCATCAGCATCACCAGGCTTTGTACGATGGGGTAGTCGCGTACCTGGATCGCCTCGACCAGGAAGTACGCCATGCCGGGGATGTTGAAGACGATTTCTACGACCACTAGGCCGCCCATCATGAAGGCCGCCTCGATGCCGATGATGGTGCTTACCGGCAGCATCGCGTTCTTTAGCGCGTGGTGGTAGTTAACCGCCCGGTTCGAGACGCCCTTGGCCCGCGCCGTGCGGATATAGTCCTGGCCCATCACCTCCAGCATTGTCGAGCGGGTCAGGCGCATGATCAAAGCGGAGGCGCGAAAACCGACAACGGCGGCGGGTACGGAATAAAGCAGCAGTTCCCGCCATAGGCTTTCCGGCGGATCCAGATAGACCGGGAGGATGCCGAGGGTATGGACGAAAAACATCAGGATCAACAGCGCCAGCCAGAACGACGGCATCGACAGCCCGCTGAGTGAAATCACCCGCAACGTGTAATCGAGCGCGCTGTCCTGCTTGACGGCGCTGATCACGCCCAGGGGCAGCCCGAACAGGATCGAGAAAGCCAGCGCCAACGCCGCCAGTTTGGCGGTGATGGGGATGCGTGGCGCCAATTCATCCACCACCGGCATTTCCGAGACGAAGGATATTCCCAGATCCCAGGTCAGCAGGCCGCCGATCCAACGGAAATACTGCAGCGGTATGGCCAGATCGAGGCCGAGCTCTTTCTCGATTCCGGCCAATTCGCCTGGATCGATGAAGCCGGCGGAATCGAACATGATGATGGCGATGTTGCCCGGCATCAGCCACAACAGCACAAAGATCAGCACTGACGTTCCGGCCAAGGTCAGAAGCATCAGCAATAGGCGTTTTACCAGATAGGCGGCCAAGATCCGTCCCCAGAACTAACCAGACTAATCGCTGTTATCCGGCAAGCCATTCGTCGTGGTCAACGCCCCGGGCTTCCAACCACTCGCGATAGCCCACGGTCGGGTTCAGGGGCCGTTCCGCATAATAGGGGATCAGGGGAATATATCTGTTCATATGGCTGCGCAGCTTGGCGATGGCATCGACCTTGTGCCAATCGACACGCAGGTCCACACGCGCCAGATCATCGCGGTCAAAGACTTTCAGTACGGAAATATGTTGGCCCACGCCGCGCTGGCCACCGGCCTCCCGCCCGGCCTCCAGCGCCCGCATCAGGCGTTCCTCCAGATCCTCGTCGACGGCGGCGCGGAAACCGTCTGCGATGGCGGCGACGACACCTTCGTTGACTCGGTTGCCCAGGGCGATCAGATTGCTCTCGGCGATGTGTTCGGCCACGTCCGCATTATTCGCGCCGGTGCGCGCCGCCGTCCGCCCAAAGCGGTCCATCACGCCAAGCTGGCGAAATTCAACATGGGTGTCGGAGGCAACGATTTCGTCCAGCACCTTGTGCGGCGCATAGCCGATCTCCAACAGCTTGATGCCGAGGTGGCCCAGATACGGATTGGTCAGGGCCTGGGTGATCACCGCGCCGATCTGCGCCTTTGCGTGCGGAAAACGCCCGCCCGCTGCCAGCTCGCTCGTCGCGCCGGCAAAGCCGATCATGCCGGTTCGTTCACAGCGGCCCATAAGTGAAAATGTCATCTTTATATCTCCTCCCATTTTGTCTGCCGGGAATGGCTGAAGCGGTCATTATTGCTAGTTTCGGCGAATTAACCCCAAAAGCGCAACCTTGCCCCATTGATGTTTGGTTTGCTGCTTGGTTCGCCGTTTGCCATTTGCCGCCCCGATGGAATGGTTTCGCCGGCAAACGCGGCCAACGGTTTCCCAAGCCCTATATATGTTGGGGTGACGGCCGGATTCACCATATTTCCACTTGCGGCGCTGGTCGAATTAGTCGTAATAAATATTTGGAATCGGATCATAATGACCGGTTTATGGAGTCCGTATGGCGGCTTTGGTGTTGATCGGTGTCGGCTGCCTTATTGCCGCCAAATTTGGTGGTTATGAGCAGGGATAACGTTGTGACGGCGATCATCGACGCAAAACGCTGCGGAAGGGTGTTTTGTCTGCGCTGTGCTGGTGGCTTTTTGACCAGTAGTATTCGGTTATCCATTAGGACTTGGTTAACCGAATTAGATTAAGAGCTATCAGGGTATGACAATTGATGAATTAAGGCCTTTGGGCCGGGGGCGGCATTAGGTGTTTTCCAAGCTATTCGGGTTGCTATCCGCGGACATGGCCATTGATCTGGGCACCGCCAATACGCTGGTTTATGTCAAGGGCCGGGGCATTGTTCTGAACGAACCCTCGGTTGTGGCCATTACTACCCGCAGGGGTAAAAAAAGGGTGCAGGCCGTGGGCGATGAGGCCAAGATGATGTTGGGACGGACGCCCGGCAATATCGAAGCTATTCGCCCTTTGCGCGATGGCGTTATCGCCGATTTCGAGGTGGCGGAGGAAATGATCAAGCATTTCATCCGCAAGGTTCATAACCGCCGCAGTTTTGCCTCCCCCCAGGTCGTGGTCTGCGTACCTTCGGGCTCGACGGCGGTGGAGCGCCGGGCCATTCAGGAATCCGCCGAAAGCGCGGGCGCCCGCCGGGTCTATCTGGTCGAGGAACCCATGGCCGCCGCCATCGGCGCCGGCCTGCCGGTGACCGAGCCTACCGGCTCCATGGTGGTTGATATCGGCGGCGGCACGACGGAGGTCGCGGTATTGTCCCTGGGCGGCATTGTTTATTCCCGCTCGGTCCGGGTTGGCGGCGACAAGATGGACGAAGCCATCATCAACTACATCCGCCGCACCCATAACCTGCTCATCGGTGAAGCCACCGCCGAGAGGGTAAAAAAGGACATTGGCTCCGCCTGTGCGCCAGAGAACGGCGAAGGCGTGGAGATGACCATCAAGGGCCGCGATCTGATGAACGGCGTGCCCAAGGAAATCATCGTCAGCCAGCGTCAGATCGCCGAAAGTATGGCCGAACCAGTCGGCGCGATTGTCGAGGCTGTGAAGGTGGCCCTGGAACATACGGCGCCGGAACTGGCCGCTGATATCGTCGATAAGGGCATTGTCCTGACCGGCGGTGGGGCGCTTTTGGGTAATCTGGATTTCGTGCTGCGCCATTCCACCGGCCTGCCGGTATCGATCGCGGACGAACCGCTGTCCTGTGTGGCGTTGGGCACGGGCCGGGTGTTGGAGGATATGAAGAATTTCAAGGACAAGGAAATCTTCGATACGACTTATTAGTGGAGCCTTCCGACCCTCGGGATGGCGGACATCTTGAGGGCGGAGCGCAAGATGGGCAGTAAGGGCAGTGGCGAAAGGGCCAAGATTAAGCACGTTGTCGAAGGTCGCCGCACCGGCGCGCGGGATGGCGCAACGCTTTGGTCTGCTGCTATTGATGGCGACGGCGGTGGCACTGTTGATCCTGGGCAAGACCCACGGTGATGCCATTCGACACCTGCGCGTCATGGCGGTCGAGGTGGCCGCGCCAATCCTGGAAGTTCTGAGCGCGCCGGTGATATCGGCCCGCCACGCCATCAACGAAATCGAACATCTTTGGAACACCTACCGCGACAACGGCGCCCTGCGCGAACAAGTGGCCCGGTTGTCGAAATGGCAAACAATCGCGCGCAATCTGGAGCAGGAGAACGCCAACCTGCGGGCCCTGTTGCGCCCGACCCATGATGCCGCACCCATATTTGTCTCGGCCCGGGTAATTGGTGATACCGGCGGCTTGTTCGTTCAATCAGTGTTGTTGAATGCCGGCCGCCGGGACGGCGTGGGCGCGGGGCAGGCGGTTATCACGGGCCTGGGCCTGGCGGGCCGTGTGGTCGAGGTTGGCAACCGATCATCCCGCCTGTTGCTGTTGACCGATTTGAACAGCCGGGTGCCGGTGATAGTGGAACATTCACGCCATCGCGCCGTCTTGGCCGGCGATAATTCGGCCCGCCCGCGGCTGACCTTCCTGCCGGCCAATGCCAAGATCAATTCCGGCGACCGTGTTGTCACCTCCGGCCATGCCGGCGTTTTCCCCCCTGGCTTGCCGGTCGGCATTGTGTCTTCGGTGACCGAAGGCGAGGCGCGGATACAGCCGTTCGTGGACTGGGCCCGTATGGAATATGTCACCGTGCTGCGTTACCGCGCCCTGCCGGCGGGCGATGTTATCCGCCGTGATGACGGCATGGGTGCCGCCACTGCGGCCTCTAATACAGCCCCTAAATCGACGCCTAATGCAGCCGGGGGCCGGTAGATGGATACGTCGCTGGCCGGCAGACTTGTAAATTTCGCCAGATCTGGAATACCCTTCTTTGTCTCGCTGCTTCTCGTGCTGGCTGCGATGCTGCCCTACGGCCTGCCCAAATCGTCGCTGGCGGCTCCGGTCCTGGCCCTGATTTCCGTCTATTACTGGAGCGTCTTTCGGCCGGAATTGATGCCGGCGGGCGCGGCCTTCCTGCTTGGCCTGATGGTTGACGTGTTAAGCGGCGGACCACCTGGTTTGAACGCCCTGGTCCTGATACTGGTGCATTGGGCTGCTTCCGGCCAGCGCCGCGCCCTGGCGGGTAAATCTTTTGCTGTCGGCTGGCTGGGCTATCTGTTGATTGCCGCCGGTGCCGCCGTTGTTAGCTGGTTCTTCGCCTCATTGTTCCACGCCACGGCGATCGAGTCGGTGCCCTTGATTGTCAGCCATGCCATTGGCACCGCTGCTTATCCCTTGGTCGCCATTTTTCTCTCGCGCATGCAGAATTTGATCCGGCCGAGCTAGGACGGGGGGCTGATATAGATGGAACGAGGCGACGGTAACCGGCACAAGGCATTTACCCGCCGACTGGCCTTGCTGGGCGGCGGACAGCTGGCCCTGGCCTCGCTTTTGATGGGGCGGATGTACTATCTGCAAGTGCTTGAATCCGATCAATATCAGATGCTGGCCGAGGAAAACCGGATTTCTATGCGCCTGCTGCCACCGCCGCGGGGCTTGGTGCTGGACCGGTTTGGCCGGGAGCTGGCCTCGAACCGGCAAAACTACCGGGTTGTCCTGATCGCGGAGCAGACCAACGGCGTCACTAAAACCCTGGACCGTCTGGCCAGGGTAATTCCCATCCGTCCCCACCAAAGGCGCAGGGTGTTGCGTGAGATCAAGCGTAAGCGCCCCTTCGTGCCCATCAAGGTAGCGGAAAATCTGACCTGGGAGCAATTCGCCCGCATCAATGTGCTGCTGCCCGACTTGCCGGGCGTACAGCCTGATGTCGGCGAGGGCCGGCATTATCCGGTCGGTGCGGAAACTGCGCATGTCGTGGGTTATGTCTCTTCCGTGTCCGAAGCTGATCTGACCGGCGATCCGCTGTTGGAATTGCCTGGTTTTCGTATCGGCAAAAACGGTATCGAAAAAGTCTTTGACGAAAGCCTGCGCGGCAAGGCCGGCAATTCCCGGGTCGAGGTCAATGCTTATGGCCGGGAGATCAGGGAACTGGCGCGCCAGGACGGCCAGCCCGGTGACGATGTTGTGCTGACCATCGATGCCGGGTTGCAGAAAAAAATCACCCGGCTCCTGGCCAATGAAAGTGCCGCCGCCGTGGTCATGGATATCCACCAGGGCGATATCCTGGCCATGGTATCGGCGCCTAGCTATGACCCAAACGCCTTTAATCTGGGCATGTCGAACAAGGCCTGGCAGGCCCTGGTGCAGCATCCGCGCAAGCCGCTGATCAACAAGGCCATCGCGGGACAATATCCGCCCGGCTCCACCTTCAAGATGGTTGTTGCCTTGGCGGCACTGGAAGCCGGCGTCGTCGGACCCGGCCATAAGGTCTTTTGCAATGGCGTCACGAAACTGGGCAATACCAAGTTCCATTGCTGGCGCCACCGCTACGGCGGTCATGGCTGGGTCGATATGAAACAGTCAATCGCGCAATCGTGTGACATCTATTTTTATGATATTGCCCGCCGTTTGGGCGTGGACCGCATTGGCGCCATGGCCCGGCGTTTTGGCCTGGGCGAAGCGTTGAATATTGAGCTGCTAGGCGAACGCAACGGTTTGGTGCCCAGCAAGGATTGGAAGCTGGCGGTAACGGGCGTGCCATGGCAGTTGGGCGAAACCCTGATCACCGGTATCGGCCAGGCCTATTTACTGTCGACGCCGCTGCAACTTGCCGTCATGGCGTCCCGTCTGGCCAATGGCGGCATGGCCGTCAGGCCCAGATTGTCACGGACCCGGGCGCCATTGTCCGATGATGGCGGGACCGGGGCGGCGGGGAAAACCGGCCAGGGCAGCGATGGTGAAGATCATCTGGCTGGGCAACAGGCCCTACCCATGGGCGTCTCGGCGGCAAATTTGAAAGTCATCACCGATGCCATGTCGGAGGCAGTCAATGGCAAGCGGGGTACGGCGCGGAAATATAAACTGGATCCAAAGCTGGAACAGTTGATGGCCGGCAAGACTGGCACCGCCCAGGTCCGCCGCATTTCCAAGGTGGAACGCAAGGCGGGCGGCAAGCTGGCCAAGGAGACGCCGTGGAAAGAGCGTGATCATGCCCTCTTCACTGCCTTTGCACCGGTTGGTGCACCTCGCTTTGCCACTGCCGTGGTGGTTGAGCATGGCGGTTCGGGCACTTATGCGGCGAAACTGACCAAAGATATCATGACCGAAGTGCTGCGCGGCGATCCCTTGGCGCGCGCCGCCGTGGGCCAGAATGGCCTCGGTGGCATTGACGGAAGGAATGGTGCCGGCGGTACGGACAACCGAGGCAATAAGGAGCGCAAGACCTAGGCCATGTCTCTGGGCGGACCCATGGGGCGGCAGGTTGATCTGACCTTGCTGCAAAAACTGGTACAGATTAATTGGCTGTTGATCGTTCTGATCTCGCTTATTGCCGGGGTCGGCTTTGCCATGCTGTATTCCGCCGCTAATGGCAGTATCGACCCTTGGGCCTCACGTCAGATGGTCCGCTTTGGCGCCGGGCTCGGCTTGATGCTGTTGATCGGCCTGATCGATATCCGTGCCTGGTTGCGCCATGCCTATCTGATCTATGCCGCCGCCCTGTTGCTGTTGGGGGCGGTGGAGGTAATGGGTGTGGTCGGTATGGGCGCGCGGCGCTGGGTTGATCTGGGCCTGTTTCAGTTGCAGCCGTCGGAAGTGATGAAGATCGCCATGGTGCTGGCTCTAGCGCGGTTCTACCACAGCCTGCCACTTGAGGAAATGGGTCGGATCCGCTGGCTGATTGTACCCGCGGTGCTGATTCTAGTGCCGGTGGCATTGGTCATGCGTCAGCCCGACCTGGGCACGGCGGTCCTACTGCTGGCGACGGCGACGGCGATGCTATTGCTGGCCGGGGTGCGTCTGTGGAAATTCGCGGTGGCGGGCGGCGCCGTGCTGGCGGCTATACCACTGGCCTGGCGCTTCATGCTGCATGGCTATCAAAAAGACCGGGTGCTAACCTATCTGAATCCGGAACGTGATCCTCTGGGTGCTGGCTATCACATAATGCAGTCAAAGATAGCCCTGGGCTCCGGCGGACTGTTTGGCAAGGGCTTCATGCAAGGCACGCAAAGCCATCTGGCTTTTCTGCCCGAACGCCAGACCGATTTTATTTTCACCATGCTGGCCGAGGAATTCGGCCTGGTCGGCTGTCTTTGTCTGTTGGGACTATATGTGCTGGTTATCGCCTATGGCTACGCCATCGCCGTCCGCTCGAGCAGCCAGTTCGGGCGCCTATTGGCCGCCGGAGTGATCAGCACCTTTTTCCTGTATGTCTTTATCAACATGGCCATGGTGATGGGGCTGATCCCGGTGGTTGGCGTGCCACTGCCGCTGGTTTCCTATGGCGGTACCTCGATGATGTCCCTGTTGATTGGCTTTGGCCTCGTGCTAAGCGTTTATGTCCACCGCGACGTGGTAATTTCGCGCCGGCCCAGTTATGGTGATTAAGCGCTGGCCATGATCAAATCGGCGCATTTTTCACCCACCATGATGGAGGGTGCATTGGTATTGCCCGACGGCATGGTGGGAAAAATCGATGCGTCGGCGATCCGTAGCCCCTCCAGGCCATGGACCTTCAATTGGTCATCGACCACGGTGTTGGGCCCCTGTCCCATGCGGCAGGTGCCGATGGGGTGATAGGCGGTCTCGGAATTATCTCTGATCCATTGTTCGATCGCCTCGTCGTTGTCAATGGCCATGCCCGGCGAATATTCCTCACCTCGGAACGGATCCATGGGCGCCGCACCTACGATACGGCGCATCATCTTGAAGCCTTCGACCATGGTATCTCGGTCGATCTGATCACCCAGAAAATTGAACTGGATCGCGGGTTGGGCCTGTGGTTCGGCGGATCGAATATGGATGGATCCCAAGCTTTCCGGGCGTAGTTGATAACAGGCCACGGTCATGCTGGGGAAGGGGTGCAGCTTGCGCCGTTTCGGATCCTTCACGGCATAAGGCACAAGATGCATCTGCACATCCGGCGTCTCCAGATCCGGCCGGGTCTTCAGGAATGCCAACAAAGGCGCCGAGGGCAGGCTGATAAAACCACCACCCGTGGCCAGGTATTTCAAGGCCTGGCCAACCAGATTTATACCCCGGGCGCGCTCGTTATAAGAAACACCCGGCGCCGTTACCTTCCATTGAATACGGGCATTGATATGGTCGCGGAAATTCTCGCCCACCGCCGCCAGTTCGTGTCGCACCGTAATACCATGCGCTTGCAAAACCTCTGGTCTGCCGATGCCTGACAGTTCCAGGATCTGAGGCGAACCAATGGCACCCGCCGACAGGATCGTTTCGCCGGCCCGTGCCTCGGTGGTCACGCCGCCCTGCGAATAGCGCACGCCCAGGCAGCGCTTGCCCTCCAGGATCAGGCCATGGGTCAGGGCCTCAGTCACGACATGAAGATTGCCCCGCCGCATCGCCGGACGCAGATAGCAATGCGCCGTGCTCATGCGCCGCCCGCCCGATATGGTCGCCTGGGTCTTGACGATCCCTTCCTGGTCCGGGCCATTGTAATCGGGGTTGCGGCGATAGCCCGCCGCGACTGCCGCCTCGAACATGGCGTCGTACAAAGGATTTTCGTCCGGCACTTCCGTCACGCTCAATGGTCCGCCCCGACCACGTCCATCGGCGCGTGTACCGCCATTACTGCCCTTTTCGTAATTCTCCATGCGCATGAACAGCGGCTCCACGTCTTGCCAGCTCCAGCCCCGATTGCCGAACTGGGCCCAGGTATCGTAATCTAGGGTTTGCCCACGCACATAAACCAGACCGTTGATCGAGGATGAACCGCCGAGCAGCTTGCCGCGCGGCACCGGAATGGCGCGCTTGGCGGTGCCAGCCTCGGGTTCAGAGGTGAAGCGCCAGTTGGCAACCGGGTGGTCAATCAACAAACCGAAACTGACGGGCAGGCGGGAATAGGGATGGCTGGCCCTGCCAGCCTCCAACAGCAGTACCTGGTTGGCGGTATTCTCGCTCAGCCGATAAGCCAGGGCGGCCCCGGCCGAACCGGCCCCAACGATAATGTAGTCGTACTGCGTTTCTGGGTTGTCGTTCATCTGGCTCTACCTCCCCGGTTGCCACTCCACCCTATGCGGGTAAATGCCAATCAGGCAAGAGCCAGGCGTTCTCTAACCGTGCTGATCGCTGGCCATGACTGCGTCGAACTTGGCCTTTTTCTCGTCGCTGGCTTCGGTCTGGTATTTGCCGGTCCATTCGTCGTAGGGCATGCCGTAAACGATTTCCCGGGCGCCAGATTTGTCCAGTTCCAGACCTTTCTCATTAGCCGCTTCCATGTACCAGCGTGAAAGACAGTTGCGGCAAAAGCCGGCCAGGTTCATCATGTCGATGTTCTGCACATCCGTGCGCGCCTGTAGGTGATCGCGCATGCGGCGATAGGCGGCGGCCTCCAACTCAAGTTGTGTCTGTGGATCGATATTCTGCTCGGTCATTGTCTGTTCCCCATTTTCCCTAGTTTGTTAATATATAGTCTTGTGCCCGGTTTCGGCTATAGGTCCCGAACGGTTTCCGCGATCAACCAATCCACCACTTGGCGCAGGGCGTCGTCCTTCGTGGCGCCGGCGGCAATGGCGTCGTCATGGATGCGGACCTGTGTTTGCGCCGAAGTACCCCGGCTTAGGATCTCGCGGGCATGACGAACCTCATCGGCACAGCCCAGGGCTTCCGCATCCAGGGCGACCATCTCCATGACCTCCGTCAATAGTTCGTCATAGGACACCTGTTCGCCCAGGCCGAAATCAACCATGGTGTTGGTGATGCCATAGCGTTGCGCCCGCCAGCGGTTCTCTTCCACGCAGATCAAGGGATAGATGCGCCAGCGCTGGTTGGATGTACGCAGACGGTACAGCATGGCCAGGACGCATTGATACAGCGCGGCGACGGTCAGGGTATCTTCCAGGGTGGTGCAGATGTCGGTCATGCGCATTTCCAGGGTTGGAAAGCGGGCCGAGGGGCGCATGTCCCACCAGATCTTGGTGCCGTCCTCGATCACGCCGGCCTTGACCAGGCGGCGGACCAGACGTTCGTACTCACCATAGCTGTCGAAGCGTTCTGGCACGCCGGTGCGGGGTAGGGCATCGAACACGGTCAGGCGATAGGACATCAGGCCGGTGTTCTCGCCGCCCCAAAACGGCGACGATGTGCTTAAAGCCAGCAGATGCGGCAGAAAATAGGTTGCCTGATTCATCAGGTCGATGCGCATATCTTTGTCTTCCACGGCGACGTGGACATGCATGCCCGAGATTAACAGCCGCCGTGCCGTGGCCTGCAGTGCATTCGCCAGATCGTCATAGCGCTCCTTGTCCGTATGGCTCTGCTGGCTCCAATGGGCGAACGGATGGGTCGAGGCGGCGATGGGAGCCAGTCCATATTGCCTGGCAACCTCGGCGACGGTGCCGCGTAATTCCTGCAACTCGCCCCGCGCCTCGCCAATATGGCCACAGACCTTGGTGCCGACCTCGATCTGCGAGCGCATGAACTCCGCCGTCACCCTTGTGCCCAGGCGGGCTTCGCAATCGCGCAGCAAATCAGGCGGCGGGTTGGTGGCTAGATCGCGACTTTCCCGGTCAACGAGTAGGTATTCCTCCTCGATCCCCATGGTAAAACTTGGTTTGGAAATCGTCATGCGCTCACTCTCGTCAGATGGCGCTTCAAGGCCGGGGTAAGTGCCTGGGCTAGAATATGGGCCCAGCGCTCGGCGCCCTCTGCGGTATCGATCAGATCCTGGCGAATTTCAAAGACGGCGATGGGCAAATTATTATCGGCGGCGTGTATGTGCAGGGCATAGCCTGGTGGATTGGTGCCGTTATAGGGCTCGTTCTCACCCACCAGCAGATCGGGGTTCCGGCGCAGCTCGCGGATCACCGGGGTGGCCATGCGTTGATCCTGGTCCCACAGTACGCCTACGTGCCAGGGTCTTTGGAAGCCATCCATCTCTGGTGTGAACGAATGCACTGATATCAGCGCTGGGGCTTGGCTCTGTTGATCATGGCCGTGGATACGGCGGTCAATTTCGTCGTGGTAAGGATGGAAGTATCGATCCATGCGCCGTTGACGCTCGCTCAGAGCAAGCTTGGCGTTGCCGGGAACGGCCACGCCGTCGCTGCTTTCCGGGATCGAACTGGCCTCGCCGAAGGGGCGGTTACAATCAACCACCAAACGCGAAGTGCCACACAACACCGCCGGGGCATCCAGCAGCGTGGCCAGCCGGCCCGCCACCTCCCCTGCGCCAATATCCCAAGCGATGTGCCGCGAAAGCTGCTCTTCGGACAAGCCAAGATCCTCAAGCTCCTCCGGTATATGACGGCTGGCATGATCGCAGATTATCAGGGCCGGTGCGGCACCGTCGTCATTAACGATCGTGAAGGGAAGGTTCGCAAAGCCGCGGGTTTCGGTGACGGAATCTTGTTTCATGCTCGGTCGTTGCCTAAACTCATCTATTTTCAAAACGTTGCCTACCTTGATATGGCATTACGCCAACGACGGAATTTAGCAAAATTCGCCCAGCGTCCGCCAGCAGTCATTCCGCCGTGGCCTTGTCGTTGCCTTTCATGGCTCCTATTCTGTTTGCGGCTAAAGCTATCGCCTTGACCATCGAACGGACCGCGATGCCAATATGACGACAAATATTCGGAGAGCTTTGCAGATGCGAAAATGCGCATGGGTGCTGCGCGTGTGAGCATTGACCGGCGCAACTTGTTGGGGCGGCTGTTTCAGGCGGCTGTCGCCGCCGCCGATCCGGCGGTTTGTCTGCCCCCCCATCTGCCCGAGGCGCCAAAACTTTCTGGTGGGCGCACCTTGGTGCTGGGCGCGGGCAAGGCCGCCGCCGGCATGGCCAGATCGGTGGAGGAGAGCTGGAAGGGTGGCATTGGCGGCCTCGTGGTGACCCGCTATGGACATGCCGTCCCGACGCAGCAGATCGAGGTCGTTCAGGCGGCCCATCCGGTACCCGACGCGGCGGGCGAGGCCGCGGCGGGGCGCATTCTGTCTCTGGCATCGGCTCTGGGCTTGGACGATTTGCTGCTGGTGCTGATATCAGGCGGAGGTTCCTCGCTGTTGAGCCTTCCTGGCCCTGGTCTTAGCCTGGCTGATAAACAGGCGGTCAATCAGGCCTTGCTGCGCAGTGGCGCACCCATCGACCAGATGAATGTGGTGCGCAAGCATCTCTCGGCCATCAAGGGGGGCAGACTGGCCGCGGCGGCGGTGCCGGCCCGTGTTGTCAGTTTGTTGATATCTGATGTGCCGGGCGATGATCCGGCGATCATAGCATCCGGTCCGACGGTGGCCGATCCTTCAACCTTTGCCCAGGCGCGCGAGATCTTGGCGCGTTATGACATCACACCGCCCGAATCCGTGGCCAAGCATCTGGCGGCGGCCGAGGTGGAAACGCCAAAGCCGGGCGATAGCTGTTTTGCCCGCTGCGAGACGGTGCTTGTCGCCACGCCGGCGCAGTCCCTCGACGCGGCGGGCGAGGTCGCGGCGGCGGCCGGCTATGACGTGGAACTGCTGGGTGATGCTCTGGAGGGCGAAGCGCGCGAACTGGGCGCTCAGCATGGCGAGTTGGCCCTGAGACGTCTGGCGGCTGGGCAGCGGGTGGCGTTGCTGTCCGGTGGCGAGACGACGGTCACGGTGCGCGGCCAGGGCCGTGGCGGACGCAACCTTGAATATCTGGCGGGTCTGGCCCTGGCTCTTGGCGGCCATCCAGGTGGCAATCAGGGAATTTGTGCGATCGCCTGCGACACCGATGGCATTGACGGCACGGAGGACAACGCCGGTGCCATTGTCATGCCTGATACCTTGACCCGTGCCGCCGCCGCCGGTCTGGACCCCGGTACCTTGCTGGCCAACAACGACGCCCATGCTCTGTTTAGTGCGTTGGACGATCTGGTGATTTGCGGCCCGACCTTGACGAATGTGAACGACTTCCGCGCAATTTTAGTTGATCCCGTGTAAGCTGGGTCGATGCAACGAAACCGTTCGACCAAAATAATTGCCACTCTGGGCCCGGCCAGTAGCGATCAGGACACCATCGCCGGTCTGCATGCGGCTGGTGCGGATCTGTTCCGGCTTAATTTTAGCCATGGCGAGCGCGCCGTTCATCTCGCCAGACTGAACGCCATTCGCGCCGTAGAGCAGGCTGCGGGCAGGCCGATTGGTGTCATGGCTGATCTGCAGGGGCCGAAAATTCGTATCGGCACCATACAGGGCGATGGCACTGATCTCGCCGTTGGTGCTACTTATCGGTTTGATCTGACCGACCAGCCTGGAGACGAAAAACGGGCGCCGCTGCCCCATCCCGAAGTGTTCGCCGCCCTGGAAGAGGGCATGGACCTCTTAATTGATGATGGCCGGTTACGTCTGCTGGTTAAGCAGCTTGGCAAAGATTTCGCTGCTTGCGAAGTCGTCACAGGGGGCCGCCTGACCGACCGCAAGGGCGTCAACTTGCCGCAGGCGTCGCTCCCCATGGATGCGATGACGGCCAAGGATCAGGCGGATTTGCGTTTCGCGCTGGAGGCTGGCGTCGATTGGGTGGCACTGTCATTTGTCCAACGGCCCGACGATATCGCCGAGGCCCGGCGCCTGGTTGCTGGCCGCGCGGCGGTGATGGCAAAGATCGAGAAGCCCGCTGCCTTGCATCAGATCGACGAGATCATCGAATTGGCCGACGCGATCATGGTGGCCCGCGGCGACCTTGGCGTGGAACTGCCGGTGGAGGAAGTCCCAGCGCTGCAAAAGGATCTGATTCGCCGGGCCCGGCACGCCGGCAAACCGGTGGTGGTGGCGACCCAGATGCTGGAAAGCATGATCGCGGCGCCGGTGCCGACACGGGCCGAGGTGTCTGATGTCGCGACCGCCGTGTACGATGGCGCCGATGCCGTCATGCTGTCGGGCGAAACGGCGTCGGGGGAATTCCCACTGGAGGCGGTGGAGGTCATGGACCGGGTCGCTGCCAAGGTCGAGGGCGATCCCGGCTACCGCGCCATCATGGATGCAGAGCACGCGGACCCGGAGGCAACCTCCGCCGACGCGATCACGGCAGCGGCCCGCCAGGTCGCGGAAACCATCTCCGCCACCGCTATTGTCACCTATACCACGTCCGGCTCCACCGCCTTGCGCGCGGCGCGAGAACGGCCGCCGGTGCCAACCCTGGTGCTGACGCCAAGCCTGATTACCGCCCGCCGCCTAGCCGTGGCCTGGGGGCTTAGCTGCGTGCATAGCGCGGATGCGTCCGGTTTCACCGATATGGTTGACCGGGCCTGCCGGGCCGCCGCCGACCGCGGTATCGCCACCAGCGGCGACCACCTGGTGATTACCGCCGGTGTTCCCTTTGGCACGCCAGGCGCCACCAACAGCCTGCGCATAGCCTGGGTGCCCTAGGCCTATCGGCCTAGGACTCTTTTCGTTCACGCCTTGCGCTGTGCGCGCAGTTCCACGAGGGGCGGCGCATTAGCGTGCGCGAAGACATCTAGTTTTGCATTGAAAAATCTCGGAACAAAACTAGATGCTCTTGCCTTTGACTGCCGGGCGTAGGCGTTTTACCGCGGCCTTGGCCCGCCCCAGGTGAGGATTGACGATCAGGGCGCGCTCAAACGCATCAAGAGCGACGGCGTCTTCCTTGAGGCGCATGTAGATAAGGCCCAGGCCACTCAAGGCACCAAAATGTCTCGGCTCCAGGTCCAGGGCGCGTTCCACATCTGCTTCGGAATCGCCGTACCGGCCCATCAGGAAGTAGACCGTGGCCCGCTTGTTCCACCCCTCCGCATAGTTTGGCGCGATGGCGACGATGCTGTGCAGAAGTTCCAGCGCTTCGGCATACTTTTTTCGTTCCATGGTCTTGATCACGCGACCCATGAGCAATTCCAAGGTGGGGCTTTTGCTTTCCAGCCAGACACCCCAGATCATCTGTTCAATCAGACGGGCTTGGCGTGGGTCGTCAACATCCTGCAATTGGAAAAACAGCTGATCCAACCGCGGGTCGTTCTGGTCCGCCCGCACCACCGCCGTCCAGCCAAGCGCAATGGCTAGGATAACCGCCAGAATGGAGGTAGGGTAACCTGCGATCTTACTCATGGATCAATGATAGATAGCCCGGCCCGGACACGCTAGTGGTTAGCAATGCCACCCTATCATTTTATTGTGAGGCATTGCCCCGAGCCGAGTTAGGAGGCGTCACTTGGGAACGGCGCCAATTTGGCGATCAGGGACTCTGGCATGCCGGCGATCAGATCGGGATAGCGTGCCCGGCAGCTTTCAATCAGCTGGGCCTGAAACGCTTCCCGGCCCTTGAGACTATCGGGATCGTCGATACACGCATGCAGCTTGCTGGGCACCGCCACCACCTCGGCGACCGAACGGGGCAGCTTGGCCGCCTTGCATAGAGCCTCCGCGCCTTTTTTGTCGCCATTGGCAATCAGAGCGTGGATATTGGCCTGTTCCACGCCGGCGCGCTGCGCCGCTGCTGTTTCGAAAAATCCCAGTTTAACCGTGCACAAGGAACGCAGGATCAAGGTCGGAGTGAGGCGGCCCTTGGCATACAATTGACGTACCAATTGTTCCAGGTAGATTTGGCGTCTTCCGGATCCGCGATGTCCAGGGTGATGTTTTCCTGGCCGCGGGCGATTAACTGGTCGGTAATCTCCAGTGATAGCCCGATCATGGCGCCAAGACGCAGAGGTAGGGATTCTGGGACCACGGTAATGAGACGCTCAGCCAAGTTGGCCGGGAACGAGGGCCGGCGGACCAGGCTGGTAATGACTGCCACGCTGTCTGAGAAACGGTCGATTACCGTGTTCGAGGTGTCATCGGATATCTCCGCGCCATGGTTGCGCACCAGGGTGACAACGACGTTTTCATTGCCGGCTTCGACCAGGGCGTCCGAGACCGGCGCCAAGACTGTTTCGCACCGTGCGACCGCCTGCTGCCAGGCTTCCGGTTGGCTACGCGCGATCTCGATCAATTCCTGGTCCGTGAAGACGGGGGAGTAATGCAGCATTGGCGTCGCCACTTCGGCGACGTCCCGTGCCAGGGTCATGGCCAGGGCCTGCTAGGCGGCGGCCAGGCGGGTTGCCGGGCGCTCATCAATCGGTAAATGCACCAGGGCGGCGAACAGCCCCAAGGCAACGCCAAGCCACCAAACCACATTGTAGGTGCCGGTCTCGTCAAACAACTTGCCGCCCAGCCAGACGCCCAAGAATGAACCCATTTGGTGCGACAAGAAGACGAAGCCGAATAAAGTCGCCATATAACGCGGCCCGAAGATCTGGGCAACGATGCCGGACGTCAGTGGTACCGTGGATAGCCAAGTCAGTCCGATGGCGGCGGAAAACAGCAATACGGTTGTCGGACCGATGGGTAGCAGAATGAACAATGCAATGGCCACGGCCCGGAGCAGGTAGAGAAAACTCAGCAAATTCTTCTTTTGAAAACGGTTGCCCAGAACGCCGGCGCCAATGGCGCCAAAGATATTGAACAAACCCACCAGAGCTAGGGATTGGGCGCCCAACTCCGCCGACAGGCCCCGATCGGTGATATAGGCCGGCAAATGGCTGCCGATAAAGGCGATGTGAAAACCACAGACAAAGAAACCGGCGGTCAGGTAAAGATATCCCGAATGCCGCCGGGCCTCGGTCATGGCCTGGCCCATGGATTGTTTTTCGCTTTCCGGCGCTTCGGCGGCGCGTCCACGCATGACCGTACTCAATGGGATTACCAGCGCGATCATCAGTGCCAGCAGGGTCAGCGCGAAAGGCCAACCATAGGCCGCCAGAAAAGCCTGCCCCAAGGGCACCAGCAGGAATTGCCCCATGGAGCCGGCGGCGGTGCAAATGCCAAAAGCCAGATTGCGCCGTGTTTCGGGCACCAACCGGCCTAGGGCTGCCAGAACCAGTGGAAAGGAAGCGCCGGACATGCCAAGACCAACCACGAAACCGCCCGTAATATGAAACATGCCCGGACTGGTGGCATGCGCCATGCCGTAGATGCCCGCCGCATACAGTGCACCGCCGATGGCCAATACCCGGCCTGTGCCAAAGCGATCGGCGATCATGCCGGCTACTGGCTGGCCCAGGCCCCACATTAGGTTTTGAATGGCGATGGCCAGTGCGAACACTTCCCGGCCCCAGCCCAGATCGGCCGACATGGGTGCTAGGAAAAGCCCAAAATTGGCCCTAATGCCGAATCCCAAAAGAGAGATCAAGCCGCCGATCATGACCAAAAACCAAAAATTACGCCGCAATATCCCCGGCAATGGTCTTGTCTTGCCCATATTTGATCCCCAAACCTTTCGCGGCCCCATTGGAGACCATAGATACTATATGTGGCCTGAGCGCGGGGCGGGGGTCAAGCCTGGGCCGGCAAATAGTTGTGTCGTTTATTTGAGGATGGATATGGCGCGGATACTTGTGACTAATTCCGAGGGTAGGCCCGGGGTCGGGCGGACGGCCCAGATGTTGGCTCAGGGCGCGGGTGGTCTGGATGCGATCGAGGCGGGCATCCGCGAGGTTGAGGCAGATACCACGATCCGCACCGTGGGCCGGGGCGGCTGGCCGAACCTGCTGGGGGAGGTTGAACTGGATGCCGCTATGATCGACGGTAACACATTCCGCGGCGGCGCGGTCGGTGCCCTGAAAGGCTACCTGCATCCAATCTCGATTGCCCGCGCGGTGATGGAGCAACTGCCCCATGAAATGCTGGTGGGTGAGGGCGCGGCGCGTTTCGCCCATGAAATCGGTGCTGAAACCACCAACAATCTAATTCCGGACTCCGAACGGGTCTGGCGCGAATGGTTCGAAGACAAGGTGCCCGCCGCCGCGCGCGAAAACTGGCCCGACGTGCCCCTGGCAGGGCTTTGCCAGCAAGCCATTGACCCGGAAAAGGGCATGGATACGACGGTCTTTCTGTCATTGGATGGCCGGCAGGAAATCATGGCCGGGGTGTCTACCTCCGGCTGGGCCTGGAAATATCCAGGCCGTCTGGGCGATAGTCCGATCATCGGCGCCGGCTGTTATGCCGATACCCGTTTCGGGGCGGCGGCCTGTACGGGCACCGGCGAGATGGCCATCAGGGCCGGCACCTCGCGGGCCATCGTGCTGTACATGAAGATGGGCCTGTCATTGCAGGCTGCCGTGGATGAAGCCATTGACGACCTACGCCAGCTAAAAGGCGGTTTGATCCAACGTATTACCCTGCATGCTATCGACCGCAATGGCGATCATAGAGTGGTTGCGGTCAATGCCGAGGAGCAATTAACCTATTGGCTGTGGCGGGAGGGTGATGACGCACCCCAAGCCGAACCGACAGAAATAGTAACACTGTAGGCTCCTGATGTGCCTTGATCTCCCATGCGGCCATATTGGCCACAATCAGCTTAATCGGCGCCAGCTGCTGGCGGGCCTGGCCAGCGCGAGCGCGTTGGCGGGAACGGCGGGCTGCGTCGCGACCAATGCGGCTTCGGGCCGGGATAGCTTTACCGGACTTCAGTCCATAAAGGACGACATCGCCGAGGGCCGGGCCAACCATCCGAAAATTCTTAAATCCTTCGGCGGCGCCTACGAAGACCGACGCCTGGCAGGATATGTACAGAATATTGGCTTGAACCTGGCGAAAGGGACAGAATACCAGCAATACCCCTATCGTTTCACTATCCTGAATACGCAGATCGTCAATGCCTTCGCCCTGCCCGGCGGCTTTGTCTATATCACCCGTGGCTTGCTCGCCCTGGCGTCATCTGAGGCGGAGTTGGCCGGCGTGTTGAGCCATGAATTGGCTCACGTCACCGCCCGCCATGGTGCCGAACGCCGTGGCGCCCAGCAAATCGCGCAATTGGGCCTGTTGTTGGGCGCGGTGGGCTTGCAGGCCGCTGGTTTGCCCTCGGACCTGATGCAGATTGGCCAGACTGCCGCCATGGCCGCCATCAAGGGCTATTCCAGGGAGCATGAATTCGAGGCTGATACCCTTGGGGTCCGCTATATGAGCCGGGCCGGCTACAACGCGGACGCCATGGCCTCGTTCCTGGGCAGTCTACGGGAGCATTCGATGGTCGAGGCGCAGGTGTTGGGCTTGCCGCCGGGCAAGGTGGATGAATTCAACATCATGTCGACCCATCCACGCACGGTAGAGCGGGTCAAGCAGGCCCAAATCCAGGCCCAGGCGGCAGCAAGCGGTGGCGGCAGTGGGCGCTGGCGGCGGGATGAATATTTGAACCATCTGGATGGCATGTTGTTCGGTGATGATCCAAAACAAGGTGTCATTCGGGGGCAAAAGTTCATCCATCCCGACCTGCGTTTTGAATTTCAGGCGCCTGCGGGCTTTCATCTGCGCAATAGCCCGGCGCGGGTCGAGGCACGCCATATCTCCGGCGCGGCGATGATTTTTGATATGGCGCCTTCGAAAGGGGCCTCCACGGCGGCGGCTTATCTGCGTCATGTGTGGGCCGCCAAGACCCAACTGCACGATTTGGAAAATATAGTCGTCGATGGGCTTCAGGCGGCCACGGGCTGGGCCGAGGGGCGGGGACAAAATGGCCCAGTCCATATGCGGGCCCTGGCAATCCGCCAGGACCGTGGCCGGTTCTATCGCTTCATGTATGTTTCGCCGCTTAATCAGGCCGGGCGCTGGGCTCGGCCATTCCGGCAATCGGGGCTGTCATTTCGCCGTATCGGCGAGCGGGCGGCGGCCAATGTACGGGCCCAGCGCCTGTTGGTTGTGCCCGCCAGGCCCGACGACAATATCGCCGGTCTGGCCCGCACACTGCCTTACGGTCAATATAATGAAAGCTGGTTCCGGGTATTGAACGACTTGGCGCCGAAGCAGCCGATCAGAAAAGATCAACGGTTGAAAGTCATCGCGGGGTAGGCGTCAGCTCAGGCTGCGCTGGCGCGGTGGAGTGGTTAGACTGTGGGAATTATCACCAGGTAAAAACTGGGACATGAATTGATGCTAATGCGAGGAGGCCCGCGATAACCACTATGGTGACGGCAGTGTGTTTGGGGATGGCTATACGTTTATCACGACGCATATCTTCCTGTGTGTACAGGTCCATTAGGGGTTCTCCATGTGTGATTAGGTTGTGAGTTCAGCCCGCGAATGCCTTGCGGGTCGGGACCAACAACAGGGCATCACCCTTGACCACGACCTCGTCGCCACGCACGCATATGGTGTCTAGGGCGCAGCGGCGCTTTTCCACATTGACATCCGTGACTGTGGCCACCGCCGTGATTGTATCGCCGGCCCGCACGGGCGCCGTGAAGCGGGTATTCTGCGCCATATAGATGGCGCCGGGCCCCGGCAACTTGGTGCCCACAACGGTCGAGATCAGACTGGCCGTCAACATGCCATGGGCAATGGTGCCGCTAAATTGGGTCTGTTTGGCGAATTCGTGGTTCAGGTGTACCGGGTTCAGGTCACCGGTTATGCCCGCGAACAGCACGATGTCAGCTTCCGTCACCGTGCGGGAATAGAAATCCGACATGCCGATTTCCAGATCCTCGATGAAATGGCCGTGCATTTCCTTGAATAGATCCGTCTCTTGAATGATCGTCTGGCTGTCGGTCATGCTGCTTTCCATCTTGTGGGAGGGTCTGCGGTAAAAAAGACCAGCTAGGTCAGAACGGAGGAGGCCGCCACGCTAACTGGTTAGTTGGGAAGTCACTATGAGTTACGTCCGGCAGTCTAGGCAAGACAAGAACCGCCGAGGATAGGGTATTTTGCCTCACCCCAACGGATAGATCGGGTCGCGTTGGCGGAGTGCCAAACCTTCTCTTGGCTATAGAACAAGGGTCCGGAGGGAGAAGAACCGGACCCTTGTCCACAGCGTCTCCCCGTGCCCCTTGGGAAGAACCGCTATATGGTATTTAGGCAGTGGTCTTGCGCAATTTCTCT